>Ga0114940_10000249_pt1 | contig 30608 bp, 22 predicted proteins | sample ColdCreekSource_FD_87195 | JGI IMG/M metagenome (GOLD analysis project Ga0114940, IMG submission 87195) | Groundwater microbial communities from Cold Creek, Nevada to study Microbial Dark Matter (Phase II) - Cold Creek Source | ecosystem: Environmental > Aquatic > Deep subsurface > Groundwater ...
ATAATTAATCTGAGTCGCCATGAGATATTGACAGTAATCCAAACAGGACATTCTATTTGCCATGATTTGACATTAACTTGTTTGCTCTTACCTAATCAAATTTTTCTTTTGCGTAAGTCCTATCTAAGATGAATTCCAGGATCTCTTCTGCGACTCCATTGGACGCCTGAATTGTGCCATCTGCTAGCAGCAATACCATGCCCGCTTCTTCTATTACAGATGCTTGTAATACCTTGCTCTGAATCTTTTCACTAGATGATACTGGTATTCTCGAGCTCTCCATCTTGTACTCCAATCTGAGGTGAGGCAATAGACCTATGCGCAAAAATCAAAAATCTTGATTGATAGGGGACAGCTTAAAGCTTTTGTGATTATCACTCAAATTCGGCTTTAGGAAAAGCACTTGGTTTAACTTTAATAGTTTTTACTTTCCCCTCTCTTAGCACTTCTACTTCTAAAGCTGAGCCAATTTCGCTAGTTTCTACCTGTTCTTGTACTTGTAAAGAAGTTTTCACCGAGCGATCGCCAACTTTATTAATCACATCTCCTGGTTTTAAACCACCTTTAGCCGCAGGAGATTTAGGAATTACCCGCACCACTAAGACTCCTTCATCTTGGGGAATATCGAATTCCAACTCACTGTTTAAGCTCATCTCTTCTTTGGCTTGATCGTCAAGAGTAACCATATGAATTCCCAGATAGGGATGATCGGCTTTCCCCTTAGCAAATAGCTGCTCAGCAATACGTTGGGCAGTTTCAATCGGAATAGCAAAACCTAATCCTTGGGCATCGGCACGAATCGCCGTATTAATGCCGATTACTTCTCCTTGAGAGTTGAGCAATGGGCCGCCAGAGTTCCCAGGGTTAATCGCCGCATCGGTTTGGATAAATTCGACTCGCTTGTCTGGGACACCAACCTGAGTGCTAGAACGACCCAAAGCACTAATAATTCCTACTGTTACAGTGTTATCTAAACCCAAAGGATTACCAATTGCGATCGCCCATTCTCCAGGAGTTAGATTTTCCCCCTTGCCGAGGCTAGCTGTGGGCAAGTCCTTCGCTGCAATTTTGACCACAGCGACATCTGTAACCGAATCAATGCCTACAACTTTACCTTCATAGACTTGACCATCTTTAAGAGTCACCTGAACTCGTTCTGCACCATCAACAACATGAGCGTTGGTAATTAAACGACCATCAGAACCAATAATAAAGCCTGAACCAGTACCTCGCTCGACTTTATCGGGTACAGCTCCTGATGTATCACGATCATCGCCAAAAAAACGACGTAAAAGCGGATGTTTTAAATTTTCTGGCAATCTCGAAGATATCTGACGAGAGGCATCGATTCTAACTACAGCAGGGCCAACTCTTTGTACTGCCGTAGCAATAAAGTTAATATTTTTATCACTTTCTACTATGCTGCTCGGTGGAGTAGATAACGCCGGGATAGCAGTGGAATATGGCTGAGATTGCTTGACAACTGTCGATTCTTGTCCAAGATAGCGACTTCCTAAAAAGCCAGCACCACCACCTAATACTAGTATGCCTATATAAACACCCAGCTTATTAAATGAAAATTTCATAATATTTTTAGCCTACGCTTGGGTTAATCCCTAATACAAATTATTACAGAGAAAAACCAATAAAGCTTTTTATAAACTCACAATAAGCTTATTGTTAGATGCCAATTAAATCCTGAAGCAAAACTTTACTATAATTACTTTTTTAGGTCGCGTCTGATGATCATACCATTATTGCCAGTAATAAAGGAAGGAAGCTCTTGGAGTTCAATAGTTTCTAAAGTTTCTAGATCGTAGGTAGTGTAAACAGTGTGTGCCGTAGCTATTTCGATATCGACAACGGTGATGGTTTTGCGGGGTGGTAAATTACTGCCGATCAGTTGTCTTGCACCTTGTCCTAATGCTCCTGCGTGGAGTAATTCCAATTGACCTTTTTTTCCTGGATAGTAGGCGTGATGGTGTCCACTGATGTAGGTATGGACTTGGTTTTGTTGCAATAGCGATCGCAATTTTTCAGCTTCAGCTAAATATTCTCCTGGCTTATTTTTAGCTTCCGCGATCGCATATAATGGTAAATGTCCGATCGCAATTCTCATTTTTGCTTGTTTTGCTGCTTTACTTGCCAGTGTTTCTGTTACCCAGGCTAGTTGCTCAGATGATATCTTATCAGTAGACGCATCCCAAACTAAGAAAAAGATATCATGATCTTTAAAGCTGTAATAAAAAGGGAAATTAGCTTGATCGACAAAATTAAGGCTTAAATCGGACTTAATATGATTCCAGTACGCTTTGGCTAACTCGCGTTCATTCTCAAAGACTGATTTTCCATTTACGATTGCTCCGGATCCATCGTGGTTGCCAATGGTAAATCCAAAAGGAAGATTATTTTTTCGTAAGGGTGCAGTAATATGACCATCAAAAGCCGCCCACATTGCTTCAATTTGAGATTGGGTAAGGGTGCTTTTTTGCCCTGCGATCATATCTCCACTGCAAAGGACTAGATCGGGCTGCCATTGAGGAATTAAGGCGATCGCTTGTTCTACTTCAGGATCATATTCTATTGAACCATATTGACTATTGAGATCGCTGATTACAACGATCCTAAAGTCTTTGCTTGCTGGATTATCTAAATTTTCGGTAATTGCTGTTGCTACTTTTGCTGGAGTTTCCTTAATCGTATTTGTTTGGCCGATAGTGGAATTGAGGCAAGCTATACAGCTACTAAATATAATTCCGACAATTAACAGCAATGCAAATCGCCGCTTGTTCATAGTTTTCTCAAGATAGTTTTTTTTGACAGGGCTTACGCATCTAAATCGCAAAAGTCAAACACCAAAAGGGTTTGAAGAAGCTTTCAAATCCGAACATGATCACCTCCGTCACCTTAACCCATCAGGCGTTGCTCAAAAGAGACATTTCAGTTAAAATGTTTTTCGCTCCCTGCTCCCTCAGCTCATCATGCCTAGAGCTTGAATTTAATATTCTTAGTCAAATTAGAGTTATCCAATAGTCAACTTTAAACCAATGGATGTCTATTCGTTATTACAACAGCAACTATTAACACATCAATTAGATTCGTTTGAGCCATCGTCATTCAATACACGAAAGCTCAACTGGGTTTGTGCTTTGGGTAAACACCAAGGCATTTGGGATTATATGATTCTTGGTTCTTTTGAAGATTGTCTCGACCATGCTTGGGGTATCTTGCAACATGAAGTTAAGCCGCTCAAAAATCAGTTTAAAAGTAAATTGAGAAAAAATAAAGGATATATCGGTCAGTTTGCCGAAATTAAAAAACTGCCTCAAAAGTGTAGCTTCAGTTCGGGAATGGCTATCGGCAACTCCATGATTATTTTTGATCATCCCGAAAAGATTGCTGCTGGGCTCAGTAAACCTGTTTATGCAGCTTTTTATTCTCATTGTCCTGACGTTATTTTTGGACACCAAATATTTCAAGGCTTAAGCACCGAAAAACTTTTAGGGCAATTAGCACAATGGACGAACCTTAGCTTTTTAGGCAACAAATTACGACTCTAGAAACGGCTTAAAAAGTTTTGAATCTCTCCAGCTATCTAACTATCCTCTGATTGTTACGGATAGTCCCTTTATTTTGGCAAAAGTCTACGGAGAAGGTTTAATTGGTTGTTTAGTCGCAAGTCCTCTTTCTTTAGCTTCTAATCCCTATAAAGGAGAACCAGAAGGAATTCTAAGCCCAATATATAACTGGTTAGCACCATTTCCTAAAAAACTATACCTAATCGAAGAGAAATTAAAAAGATTCTGCGAGAATGGTTACTACACCGAAAGTATCGGCTACACAAGACACTCTGACACTATCCTGAAAGAATTAGAACGTCAGTGCCGAAAGTTATCCAGTAGTTTGACTTGCATCACTGTTGACAAGAAAGCATCAGGTAGCCAAATAGTAGAAATCATTAAGCAACACGAAGCTAATTACCCATTGGTGACAAGTTAACTTCTTAAAGCAATAATGGGATCTAGCTGGGCTGCATTACGGGCAGGAATAACGCCAAAAATCAGACCAATTGCTCCAGAAACAGTGAGGGCGAGAGAAATTGCTTGCCAACTAACTACAGCTTCTAAGGGAGTGAGGGTAGCTACAACTATTGTTCCTCCTACGCCCAAACCAATACCAATTAAGCCACCAACACTAGATAAAATAATTGCTTCAATGGTGAACTGAATTAAAATATCGCTACCAGTTGCCCCTAATGCTTTGCGTAAACCAATTTCTTTGGTGCGTTCAACCACCGATACTAGCATGATATTCATAATACCGATACCACCGACTACTAGAGAAATACCTGCGGTTGCCCCCAAAACTATAACTAAAATGTCAGTGACGCGATTGGCAGTTTCCATTAAATCTTGTTGACTACGGACAGTAAAATCATCTTCACCTTTAAGAATATTGTGGCGCAGGCGCAAAAGATTAGTAATTTGATATTGAGCAGCACTAGAACTTGTAGGATTTTTAGTCGTCACAGCAATTGACTGGAGAGTAGGGCTATTTTGATTAGCTTCTTGTCCTGTAATTTGGTTTGCCATTACCATAATCGGGATAAAAACCGCTTCATCTTGGTTCTGTCCCAACGATGCACCTTTTTCTGCCATCACTCCAATTACCTTAAAGCTGAGGTTACTGATCCGAATTTTTTGATCGAGGGGATTTTGCTGACCAAAGAGAGTACGAGCGGTATCGCTGCCTAATACAGCTACACGTTCGCTTGTTTGAACATCTAAAATATTAAAAAATTCTCCTTGGGAAACTTGAGCATCTCTAACGGTAGGATATTCTGGGGTCGTACCAGTAATGGTTACTTGAGTCTCTTTGCTGCCATGAGTAACTCGTAAACGTTCGCTTTTTTCTGGGGCAACGGCAGTTATAGCCAGAACTTCCTGTGCGATCGCTTCTGCATCTTCTAGCACTAAAGTATTTGCTTGTACTACTCCTGCTTGAGGCCCTCTTTGGTTTACACCAGGACTGACAAATAAAACATTTGTTCCTAATGACTCGAATTGCTGATTGATATATCTCTGTCCACCTTGTCCCACCGCAACCATCGCAATTACCGAAGCATTCCCAATAATTACCCCTAACATAGTCAAACCACTCCGCAGTTTATTACTATAGAGGGTTTTGGTTGCCATATTGATATTTTCAAAAAAATACGCGCTCATTAGCTGAAATTTGGATTTATTTAGTGCGTCTTGTGATCAAAGGATTTCTACGGCAACCCGGTTCTCACAGGAGCTTGTCCAGGGGGAAAATCGATGAAAACGCGATCGCTTGATGCTAAACCTTGAATAATTTGGGTTTGACCATCTTGACTAAAGCCAACTCTGACAGGTTTAAATTGGGCTTTACTGCGATCGTCTAGTACCATTACGCCGATTTCACCTTGGTTAGTAGTAATTGCTACTGTCGGAATCGTTAAAGCATTAGCAATCTTTTTACCGACAAAAACCGCATCAACATTCATGCCTGATCGCAATTCCGCTTGTCCTGTAATGAGCTTCACTTTGACTTCAAAAGAGGTGACGTTGTTTTCGACAATGGCTTCAGGGGCAATTTGTTTGACTCGACCTTGAAAAGTACGATAGGGATAAGCTTCCGCTACAATTTCCACTGTTTGATTAGGTTCAATTTGAGCAATAGTGGCTTCGGAGACATTGACATTCACTTCCAATCCCGATGCAATAGACAAGATAGAGGACGAGGTGGCAGAAGAGGTAGTAGAAGCAGAGACGTTTGGGGTAACAACTGCGCCCACGGTGGCATATTTTTGGCTGATAATGCCGTCAAAAGGCGCGTAAATCGCTGTATCTTCGAGTTCTGTCTGAGCTAAATCCACCCTGGCTTTAGCTGCTGCCACTTTAGCTTTAGATTGTGCGATATCTTCTGGACGTGAGCCATTTTCCAGTTCTTGTAATTGCTCCTGTGCTTCGGCTAAACTGGCGCGGGAAGTCTTGTCGGCGCTGAGATATTCGTCTAAGGTTAATTGAGCGATCGCACCTTGTTGTGCTAGAAAACGATTTTTCTCTAGTTTTTTAGCATTTAGATCTACTTGTGCTTGTGCTGACAATACTTGAGATTCTGCTCTGGAAATAGCTTCTTGGCGATTACCGTTCAGAATTTTAGTATATTCTGCTTCAGCTTGCGCTAATTCTGCTTGCGCCTGTGCTAGTTCTGCTGCCAAATTAGCTGAGTCCATTCTGGCTAATAGTTGTCCAGCTTTTACTTTGTCTCCTTGCTCAACATACAGTGCAGTTAATCTACCAGTAGTTTTAGGGCTAATATTAACAGAAGTAATTGGTTCAATACTGCCACTGGCTTCAAAGCTAACCTTGAGGGATTGAGTTTGTACTGGTACTGTACGAGATTGCATATTGGGCTGTGCATCTTTACGGCGAGAAACAAAATAAATACCTGCGCCTGAAATAATTAAGGCGATTAAAATTATGATTATCCAGTTAAATCGCTTTTTGGGAGCAACGGCGATCGCTGCTGGAGTAGGTGACGAATCTGGCTCTTTTAAATCAGACTGCTCGACTGATGAATCAGAAATTCTATTCATTATGTAAGAGAAAAAACTAGCAAATGACCAATGACCAATGACTAAGGACTAAGAATAGTTGGCAATTGCTCTACTACCAATTCATTTCCCCCCGCCTCACAAGCAGTTGTCAGGGAATCTTTTTGCTCGGAAAGGTTATCGCGATCTGGTGTAAATACAAAAGTGCCTCGTTTTTGAGCAGCAAAACCGTTGTACCAAACTATGCTCATTACCTGTGGCATTCTGTCCATTTGCAGAAATTGTTCGCAGGTTAGTTGAGACATATCAATTTCCTGGCTACTACTTGCTGCTCTGGTGGTGATAACTACAAACATCAACGCAACTGCGATCAAAGTAATTAATCTTTTAGAGGTAAAAAATTTAACTAACATCAATAAATTCTGTGATTAACGTAAACTAATGTCTTGATGCTAAAGAATTCTGCTCTTGTTGACCTCGATCAAACGTCCCAAATTAATATTGGACTTTAGTACATTTCAGAACTAATCGCTTGTCAGTTACTCTTAATGTGCGGGAGAGTCAATTGCTCGTCCATAAATGAATTATGATGAAATATATTAATCGACTCAAAGCCAACCCTCTACGCTTGTTGCTTTATTTAGAGTGGATTTTATTTATTATTAGTATTTTAGGGCAATTTCGTTTTCCCAATATGCCTTTTCCTCCTATTAAAGTTCCACCACTTTTTCCTGTAGTTAAGCCCGATCTTTCGCTTGAGTCATTTTTATTAGCGATCGCTTTTTTGGGTTTAGAAATATATCAACCGAAGGATAAGCATTGGCAAAATATTATTTACATCGGCTTGGGATTTGTCTTGATCGGTTTAACGGGAATTAGTAGCGAAACAAATCTCCAATTTTTTCTACCTTTGCTACTGATTATGGTAATTAGAGGTTGTCTCACCTTTAAAATATTTGGATCTTTTATCGTTGCAGGAATCTCATTATCTTGGATTTTAGCCTCTCTCTATTTAGCAGTTAAAAATAGTTTTAGTAATTTAAATGTGGATCGAGTTCCTGCAATTATTACTCCAGGTATCAAACCAGAAATTATCTATCAGCTTTATTCTAATAAAGAACAATTAAAAGCTTTGATTATTAATATGGCAATCAATATAACGATTTTGTTTTGTCTGATTACGGTCTTTGTTTTTATATTAGTTAATGCCTTGATGTCTGAATATCGTTCTAGACAAAAATTAGGAACTGTTAATCAGCAATTAAGAGAATATGCTCTGTTAATTGAAGACCGAGCTATGTTACAAGAACGTAACCGAATCGCTCGGGAAATTCATGATTCTTTAGGACATTCTCTGACTGCTCAAAATATCCAATTAGCCAATGCTTTATTATATTTACGTTCTAATCTCGATCGCGCCGAATCATTTTTAGCAGAAGCCAAGAAACTTAGTTCCCATGCCCTGCAAGATGTGCGTTATTCTGTAGCTACTTTAAGAGCCGATCCTTTACGGGGAAAATCACTGAAAATTGCGATCGCCGAACTAGTCAAAGATTTACAATATCGTACTGAAATTAGCTTTCATTACCACAACGATATTCCAGATCTTCTATCTAAGGAAATTACCTCAACGGTTTATCGCATCGTGCAAGAAGCTTTAACCAACATGATTAAACATTCCCAAGCAACAGAGGTTAAGATTTCTCTACAATTAGTAGTTAATTATTTAGAAGTACAAGTCAAAGATAATGGTACAGGATTCGATCCTCAAGAAAATACTACAGGATTTGGAATTCAAGGAATGCGAGAAAGAACAACTGCTTTGGGTGGAAAATTTAAGTTAGTTAGTTTCCCAGGTAAAGGCTGTCACATTATCTCTACTATTCGTTTAGTTGATAAGTTGTAAAGGGAGTAGTCAAGTGAGAAAATTGAACAAAGTTCCCATAGCGATTGTCTTAAATGTCAAATTATTAACAAATAGAGATAAATATAGATAGATACAAATGAACACCAAAGATTTAATACTTCAAGAATTAGAAGAAACTTCAGAGCCATTGCTCAATGAAATTTTAGATTTTGTAAGGTTTTTAAAAATCAAGCAAACACAAGAAGCTACAGAAAATCAACAAGATTTAGATGATAGTTATCAAGCTTTAATAGAAGCTAAAGAAAAAGGAACTATTTCTTTAGCGGTTTTTAAAACAGAACTGGGCTTATAAATTATGGCTTACAAAGTAGAAATTACTCCAGCAGCCCAACGCATAATCAAAAAATTACCCAAGAATATACAAAGAAAACTTATTGAAATAATAGAACTTTTAGCTGAAGATCCTCGTCCTGTGGGAGTTGTAAAGTTATCTACAACAGGAAATTTATATCGAGTTAGAACAGGCGATTATAGAATTATTTATGAAATACAAGATCAAATTTTGTTAATTGTAATTACAAAGGTTGGACACCGAAGAGATGTTTACAAATAGATACTGACTATGACATGATTATGATTCGCATCTTGCTTGTAGACGATCAAATAATTATTCGTCAAGGATTAAAAAGCTTACTCGAATCTCAAGCAGATTTTCAAATAGTTGGCGAAGCGGAAAATGGTAAAATTGCGATCGCTGTAGTCGAACAACTTTATGACACCCCCGAACAACCAGATTTGATTTTAATGGATGTGCGGATGCCTGTGATGGATGGGGTGGCTGCAATTAAGAAGTTGTCAGAGCAATTTAGTTCTATCCCAGTTTTAGTTTTAAGTACCTTTGATGATGATGAATACATTACCCAAGCGATGCAATTTGGGGCTAAAGGCTATTTACTCAAAGATACAGCGATCGAAGAAATCGCCAATGCGATCAGAACTGCAATTAAAGGCTACACTCAATTAGGGCCTGGTTTATTTCAGAAATTTTTAACCACATCTTCTCAGCATCATTATCCTCTGTCTCAGGAATTAGCTACTACTTTACAAGCCCTTTCTCCCAGAGAAAAAGAAGTTTTATCCTTAATTGCCCAAGGCGCGAGCAATAAAGAAATCGCCAAAAAATTATATATTGCCGAAAGAACCGTCAAAGCCCACGTTACCAGCATTCTCAGTCAATTAAATTTACGCGATCGTACTCAAGCAGCGATTTTAGCGACTCAGTATCGATTGCTATAATATTATATTTGCAAAATACAAAGTTACATACTATGTCAAAAAGTTTTATTGCAAGCAAGGGTTTTAAAAAAATGTTACAATACTAGCATGAAAAAACAAAACATACGTAGCACCATCACCTTCAAAAATAAGACAGCAGCGCATCAGATTAGTAATGGAAGTGAATTAATCCTCACCCGTGTTTAAGTATTCAATTCAAAAGATGAATAATTACTGTTTTGATCCGTTAGGGTTAAATTTAGGTGATATGTATGCAAATTCAAGCGTTAAATATTCAGATTGGCGATCGCATTGTAGTATATTTCAAGAATAAGATGCAGACCTGCACAGTGAAATATATTAGGATTCACGATCAGAGCGATATCACATTATCAGTATTTCCTGGTGCGCATTATCGCCATTCAAGCTCAGGCACAGTTCGGTTTAAATCGGAAGCTTTAGTCAATTTAGCTAACCAAAATTTGCGTCCAACCTTGGAGAGAATGGTAGAGTAATCGCCATGATGTTCAGTCATTATTTCTTCTAAATTCCTGCAACTAAAAGCACATCGAAGATACCAAAATACACAAATGACTGCCCCACCCAATCTAAAAAACGAAGAATCAAACATCGATATAGACCAAGCTCAAAAAGTGGCGTATCAAAAAATCTCAGACATTATTGTTAATGAAGAGAGAGAAGATTGTTTAGTTGGACATGATGAGGTTGAAGCCTTTTGGTTTGAGCTTTTAAGCTCTAAGAAGACATCTTCTGGCGGTTACGGAATCAACATAGTTTCTTGGCTCGATGTTACTCACATTGTCGAGGGAAAAATTGAAAATACTTACGAAGACAAGATTAGTTGAATAGTTACCCTTGACTGTGAATTTTTAATTGTCGAGGTTAAAAAGATATCGTTTCTAGGCTCGACCTCGCCAATGCTTCTCTAGATTGACACTCTTTTCTTCCCGATAAGTTTTTGCTAACTAACATTAACAATGCAGTCAAAAAGACTGGGATTATCTACCAATGAGCGAAGAAAAATTCCTCGCCCTCCATTTAGATCTCTGTCCATTACTCTTCCATCACTACTTTTGATTTTCTTTCTACCGCCCAAGTTATGAATGATTTCACCCGTCCAGCTAACAGTTTTGCTGGTATAGGCTTCATTTACATCCAATACTAGTTTGCCTGTTTCAAAAGCCTTGTGCTTTAAGAATTGTTTGAAACGATAATGAGACAAAGTAAGCATCTGTCTAACAGACTTGGCTCGAATCTTCCTGCTTTTTTTGATTGCCATTTGACCAGTTTCAAAAGTAGGAAGCAAGATAATATCAAAGTTATCTATCAGAAATCTGGCTATTTTATGATGTAATTCATCCACAAGATTTTTGATTCTAAATCTAATTTTATCGGCTGCTTTTCTTAATCTATATCGCTTTCTGGCATTTACTTTCGTGGAACGAGAAATTAAATCATCTAGGTAATAACAGAGTCTTTGGATACGTCCGATATCATATTGACCAAGCCATCCAAAACTATCTTCGGAAAACAGAGTCATAAATGAACGAACACCAGGGTCTAATGCCACGACTCGCCCTTGGTTCTCGAATATCGAGCGTGGCACATTATGGGGAACACAGATATAAGTAACGCCTAAATGACGCACTAATCTGCAATCCCCAATCTCTTTAGGCAGGCTTTCCGTGAAACGCACGCTACCTAATTTTGTGTGGTAAATTCCCTTGTCTGAAACGGCTGACTTGGGAATATAACAAGACTGTATTTTGTCTCTACGAGAGCGAAATTTAACTTTGTTTAATTGTCCAGTTTGTTTATACTTTCTTTTGGCTGCGGTGACTGCTGAACAAGCATCTTTAATTGCAATCGATTTAATTTGATAAGGAATTTCTTCTAAACACAGTTCAATAACTTCTTTAATATTACTCATCAATTCATCAATTGTTTCTCCCTGACTATAACAAGCTTTTAGCTGAGGTACTTCTCCGATAAAGTATCCATCTTCGTCGCGCTCGATGATAACGTAAAACTCTTTTTGGGTAACGCTCATAAAAATTATTTACCAAAAACATTAGTTTAAGTTTTGTTTAAGCCAGATAATGTTAATTATCTTTGAGGTTAAAGCCTGGACTTTTAAAGATACCAAACATGGTAAACGAATTACCTGAAGAATAATCGATATATGGTGGTCGATTCGACGATTAAATTTCTTTAATTGCCTTTACTGTTTGATTTAAAGTAGATGAAATTTGTTCTTCGGTATGTAAACTGGTAATAAATAAGCGTAAACGTGCTGCATCATAGGGTACAGAAGGATAAACCATTGGATTAACGTTGATACCTTGTTGATTTAAGATTTGCGATAAACGCACTGCTTTATTAGGTTCTCCGACAATAATCGGAATGATCGGCGAGTCTGCACTAGAACCTGTATTTAAATTATGGCTTTTTGCTAAATTGAGGCATAATTTGGCTCTACTTTGCAAACTAACCGCTCTTTCTGGTTCAGCTTTTAATAATTTAATTGCTGCTAATGCGGCGGCGGTATTACCTGGAGACATTCCGACACTAAAGACAAAGCCAGGAGAGGTATATTTGAGATATTCGATTAATTCGCTGCATCCTGCGATGTAACCACCACAGCTAGCGAAGGACTTGCTTAATGTTCCCATCCACAAATCGACATCGGTAGGCTGCACATTGAAGTGTTCACCAATGCCTCTACCAGATAAGCCCAAAGTACCAATGGAATGGGCTTCATCAACCATGAGAAAGGTTTGGTAATGATGTTTGAGTTCAATTATTTGGGGTAAAGGTGCAAGGTCGCCATCGGTACTATAGACACCTTCGATCGCAATTAAAACTTTTTGATATTGTTGGCGTTTATCTATTAAAATCTGTTCTAAAGCTTGATAGTTGTTGTGAGGAAACTCGATAATAGTTGCCCCTGATAATTTACATCCCTGTTGAATACTGTTGTGGCTCAGGGCATCGCAAATAATTAAATCGTTTTGATGGAAGAGATGACCAATTGTCGTGACGTTAGTAGCGTGACCACCGACATATAAAATGCAATCTTCTGTCCCAATAAAATCGGCTATTTCTCGTTCTAATTCACGGTGTAAAGGACGTTCTCCAGATAGGAGACGACTAGCAGATACGGATGTCCCATAAAGTGCGATTGCATTTTGAGCGGCTTTAGTGACCACAGGATCGCCAGACATACCTAAATAATTATAACTTGAATAGTTGATTAATTTGCGATCGCCGATCTGAGTGAGATTTCCCGCAGTGCCTTGATGGAGAGAAAAGAAGGGATTCCCTAATGTTTCAACTCGTTCTAGGTCTTTTTTGAGGTTGATATACTCGGGAATAAGTTTAAATTGATAAAAAGCGGGGTTTATCTTGATTTTTTCTCTGTCTACAACAGGTTTATTAGGTAAGACTGTTGATTGGCGACTCTTAATTTCTGAACTTTGTAAGGGCGAAAGGTTGTTCGCACCTACGTCTAATACCAAATCTGTTTCATAAACACCCTCTATAAAATCTGTCATCTCGGTAGGGGCGTTTCGTGAGACAGTTGCGGTGGGCGGCTTTGCCGACATAAGCAAACTGTCGAACCCGAAGGGCGAAACGCCCCTACGATAAATGGGGGCATCTAATTGGATTTGGGATAACTGTTGACTTGTGACATCAGCTAAAACATCCCCTGAAAATAATTCTCCCGCAACATAGTTAGTAAGTAGCTCAACGGTTGGATAATCAAATGCTGCCGTTAAAGAAACCGCATTACCTAGACTGGCTTGCAAACTGTTTTTAAACTCCACCGCCATTAGAGAATCCATACCGAGATCAGCAAATTTCTCTTGTGTATCAACGGCTTCTGGCTCACTAAAGCCGAGAATTTTGGCAAATTGATTGCGTATATGTTCTTGTAATACAAAAAAGCGATCGCTTTCTGGAGTTATGGCTAGCTGTTGTAAGAATGAAAAGGCTTGTTTTATTTGGGTTTTAGGTTGCAGTTGTTCAAAGAAAGGATCGTCTATGCCCTGTAAGAAAGTTGACCAATCGACGGGGAAAACGATAGCCTGCTTAGCCTGTTGCTGGAATAGTTTTTGTAGTATGTTTAATCCTTGAGTCAGTGCGATCGCATTTAAACCTTGTTGGCTCAATCTCTTCTGCTGCAAGGGGTTTAGCTCTTGCGCCATTCCTGCCGACCAAATACTCCAGTTAATACTCAATCCAGGTAAGCCGATGCTGCGGCGATACTGCATTAAGTTATCCATAAAACCATTAGCGGCAGCATAGTTACTTTGTCCTACTGAGCCAAATGCTGAGGCGATGGAAGAGAAGCAGACAAACCAGTCTAAGGGTTGGGATTGGGTAGCCTGATGTAATAGCCAAGTACCTTTAACTTTTGGTGCTAAAACTGACTGAAAACGTTCCCAAGTTAGGGTTTCTAGTAAACCATCATCGATAATCCCCGCAGCATGAATTATTCCTCGCAGGGGCAGTTTTAAATTGGCAATAACTTGGTTAAGCTGTTGCTGGTCAGCAATATCGGCTAATTCTACTTGTATTGTTATTCCAGTTCTTTTTAAATCCGTAATAGTGGCTTTTGCTACTTCTGAAGGCTGATTGCGCCCTAATAATACTAAATGTTTCGCACCTTGTTCCACTAGCCAGCCTCCTACCTGCAAACCTAATGCACCCAAACCTCCTGTAATTAGATAACAACCCTTAGTTGTAAGGAAAGATTTGTTTAATTCTTGATTAGGCATCGAGATTACTACTTTGCCAATGTGTTTCGCTTGCGCCATATAACGAAAGGCGTTAGCAGATTCGGCGACGGGGAACACTTTGTGAGGTAAAGGCTGTAACTTCTGGTCGATAAACTGCTGTCTTAATTCGTGGAACAGCCTGTTGATTAAATCAGGATTACGAGTGGAAACTTCTAATAAGTCGAAAGGCAAATAATTAACATCGGCTCTTTTAACCGCAACTTCGGGTGCGCTCCAGATTCCGACCTTGCCAATTTCGACTAATCTACCGTTAGGCGCAAGTATCTCTAAGTTTTTCGCAATAAATTCGCCATTAAGACTATTTAAAACTAAATCTACGCCTTTACCCTCAGTTAACGTCATTACCTCCTGGGCAAAATCTAAAGTGCGGGAGTTCATGACATATTTAATTCCAGAGGCTTTAAGAAAATCCCATTTACTAGGTGAAGCAGTGGCATAAATTTCTGCACCCATTTGTTGTGCCAACTGTACCGCCGCTTGTCCTACACCACCAGCCGCTGCATGGATTAAAACGCGCTCTCCTGGTTGGATTTTTGCCAGATAATTTAGTCCGTAATAAGCGGTAAGAAAAGTAGTCGGGATTGTCGCCGCTTCAGCAAAATTAAGCTGTTCTGGTTTGGTAATAACAAACTTAGCAGGTACGGTCACGAAACTACTTAAACTACCTACAGCTTGGGCGGCAATCACTTGATCGCCAATTTCAAAGTTGCTAACTCCTTCTCCCACAGCAACAACAATACCAGCACATTCACCACCAAAAGGAACTTCGGTGGAATCAGCAAAACCCATTTGTTCGAGATATTCTTGCAGCACTCCTAAAGCATTCAGAACATCGCGGAAGTTTACGCCACTAGCGCAGACCTGTATTTCTATTTCTCCTGCCTGGGGTTGACGACGCTGTAAGGGTGCAAGAGTTAGGTTATCTAAAGTTCCGTAGTCGGATAACTGGAGACGGAAGCTATCAGGTATATTATTATCTGGCTCTTTTGCTCTCAGTCTAGCTACGTGGCGTTGTTGGTTGTGATAGGCGATTTGATTTTCTTTACTGCCAGATTGTATTTCTGTTAATAACGAGGAGACAGAATGAGCAAGATCAAGAGATTCTAAATCGAGACAAATACAACGTAAGTTAGGATATTCAAGTGTAATTGTTCTTCCTAGCCCCCAAACTGCTCCTGATAAACTCTGAGTCTGATTTACTTGAGTTGCCTGGGTAATAATCCACATTTCCTTTAATTGCGATCGCTCTGGGGACTGCATTAGATGAAAAATACTCCCACAACCTTTAGTTTGTCTAGCTTCTAATTCTTCTAAGGTTGGCTCGGCATTGCTTGCCATTCCCCAAAGATGAATTATTCCCCAGGTTGCAGATGGTTCTATAGTTGACCAGAGCTGTTGATAGTCTTCTGGTTGAGTCGGATTAATATAGTATTGCCCGTCTTCTCTAACTTGAAACTTTTCCCCAGGGAAGATTAATTGGCAATCTAACTTTTCGGCTAATTTTAAAGCTAAATTTAAACCTAAACCATCTCGCTCTGCAAAAATTAGCCACTTGTTTGGTAATATATGATTATCATGGTCATCTCCTACCAAATTTTGCGGTTGCCAATCAATTTCGTAGACACAGTTATCCACATCAACAGTTTCTGGTGCGGAAATTAACTTACCCAATGATTGACGGCTGAGATATTGTAGAGATAAATTTGCGATCGCAATAACTAATTCACCAGCATCATTAAATATTTGAAAATCGGCTTGAAGAATTTGAGCATCAGCAGTCGGCTTTACCTTTACGTGACTCCATACTGAATCACCAACAGATTGATATAAATGCAGTGAATCTAAACCAACAGGAAGATATAAACCAGGGTCTGAATCGCCGTAAGCTGCACCAATAAGTTGCAAGCAGGCATCTAATAATGCTGGATGTATTTGATAATTATCGGTTTGACTAAGGGTTTCTGGTAGCTTAATCTGTCCTAAAGCCTGACTATCGCCTTGCCATATCTGTTTAATTGCCTGAAAGCTCGTACCATAATTTAAACCTTGATGATTTAACCGTTGATAGTAATTTGCGATCGAGCCTGGGTACAATTCTAACTGTTGTTGTAATTGATGCCGATCAATTTTATTAATAAACTCAGGTTCTAATTCATCTTCCTGATTAACCTTTACCTCAAGTTCAGCCTGGAGGACAAAATTATCTTGACCTCGAGTAAAGCTAAAAATCTGAACCTTATAGCCAGCATCACTATTAGTCAGCAACGTCTGTAATTTAATAACTGTCTCGGATAAAATTAACGGTCGTTTGATGATAAATTGTTCTAATTCTAAACTCGTAGTTTCAAATAAATACGCCCCTGCTGCTAGTGCTATTTCCAAGTAAGCCGTCGCAGGAAAGACAGATTGAGATTCTAAACAGTGATCTTGTAGATATACGGGATTATTGCGGTTTATTTGACTCTGAAAGCGAATTTCTGCGCTATTTGCCAAGAAAATGCGATCGCCAAGTAGAGGATGTTCATGATTAAAATCAGTTGCAGAAGCTAGCGTATCAGTTAGCGTGGCTTTATCCCACCAATATCGCTGACGTTGGAAGGGATAGGTAGGAAGTTTTTGTTTATAGCCTCGATGGCCGCTATCAAGATTCCAATTAACTTTAACTCCCTGGAGATATAATCGCGCCAAGCTATTAAGCATCACCTGCCAGTTATCGAGTTTCGGCGAAAGACTGGGAAGTAAGAGAGGCTGTTTTACGCAATCGGTTAAGATAGCCTTGCCCATACTTAAAAGACTGGGTTTCGCACCTATCTCTATAAAAATATCAGTCTCTTGTTGGCATAAAAATTTAAAGCTGTCGGCAAACTTAACAGGCTGCACCACATGATTCACCCAATAGCCGGGGGTAGCAATAGTATGATCGGCAAGTTGACCCGTGATATTAGATACTAAAGGAAGTTGCGGCAGAGAATAAGTAATTTGCGCGGCTACTTCTTTAAAAGCACTCAGCATCGGCTGCATCAAGGGAGAATGGAAAGCATGGGAAACTTGTAGAGGAGTGCTTTTAATACCTGCGACAGCTAAATCGGCTTGAATTAATCTTAAAGCCGCACTTATACCAGAAATAACGATGTTTTGTGGACTATTAACCGCTGCGGTTGATATTTCTTGACTATATACGGCAATTATCTGGTCTACTTGATCTTGACTAGCAAAAACGGCGAGCATTCCTCCTCCTGGAGGTAACTCCTGCATCAGTTTGCCTCTGGTGGCAACTAACTTCAAGGCATCTTCCAAACTAAAAACTGAGGCTATACAAGCCGCGACATATTCCCCAATACTATGACCCATAACGGAGGTGGGTTGAATTCCCCAAGACATCCAGAGTTGCGTCAAAGCATATTCGATTGCAAATAAGGCAGGTTGGGTATAAAGAGTTTGATTTAACAGAGGTGAAGAATGAAAGATTATTTCTAATAAAGGCTTGTCTAAATAATCTTGTAAAATTTCGGCACAGCGATCAATAGCTTGTCGGAAAACAGGTTGGGTTTGATAGAGTTGCTCACCCATGCCTAGAGACTGAGAGCCTTGCCCTGTATAAAGAAAAGCTATCTTTAAGAAAAAGTGATCGCCGATTACATTTTGAAATAATCCTGCTATTTCTTGACCTGATCTAAAAGCCGTTAATTGTTCTTTTAATTGCTGCTGTGATTTAGTTACGCAGACAAGACGATGATTAAAATGAGTGCGTTTAGTGTTAGCCGTAAAACAAAGATGATCTAAAGAAACTGGACTATCATCTAATAAATCCAAAGATTTTTCAGCTAGATCCTGTAATGCGCTTTTATTTTTCGCTGATAGAGTCAATACATAGGGAATATCCTGCTCATTTTTATCTTCTTCTACATCCTGAGGAACTTCTTGCATCACCACATGAGCATTAGTGCCGCCAAACCCAAAAGAATTAACTCCTGCAATGGCAAGCCCCTCTGTTTCCCAGGGTTTTAACTCTGTTTGTACTTGTAAACGTAACCCTTCAAAATCAATTTCAGGATTTGGTTGATTAAAGTGCAGATTAGGAGGTATTTGTTTATGCTTTAGTGCCAGTGCAACTTTGATAACTCCCGCAATACCTGCGGCGGTTTCCCCGTGACCAATATTAGTTTTAACTGAGCCAATCTTACAGTAATCTCCAGATAGGCGATTTTCTCCCAAGACTGCCCCTAATGCCCTTGCTTCAATAGGATCGCCAACTTGGGTGCCTGTACCGTGAGCCTCAACATAGTCTACTAGACTAGTGTTGATTCCTGCACGGAGATAAGCCTCTCGCAATACTGCTTCTTGTGCTTTAGGATTAGGTGCGGCAAGTCCACTACTACAACCATCCTGATTAACAGCACTGCTGCGGATTACGGCATAGATCGAGTCACCATCAGCTTGCGCTTCCGATAATGGCTTCAATAAAATCAAACCAGCCCCTTCACTCCTGACATACCCGTTGGCTTCTGCATCAAAACTTTTACAGCGTCCGTCTTTAGAAATAAAGCCGCCCTTAGTAAAGCCCACCATAATCGTTGGCAGTAGCAGCATATTAACCCCACCCGCTAAAGCCATCGTCGATTCACCAGACCAAATACTTTGACAGGCGAGATGTACCGCTACCAAAGAAGATGAACAAGCCGTATCAATTGCCAGACTTGTTCCTTTGAAATCAAAAGCGTAGGAAATACGGTTAGCGGCGATACAGTTACCTGTCCCCGTTGTGGCATAAGGTTCATTTACAGGCTGTTGCCACATCATGATCGAATAGTCATGAGTCCCGATGCCGATAAAGACCCCCGTATTACTTCCTTGCAATTGTTCAGGAACTTGCCCTGCATCTTCTAAAGTTTCCCAGGCTACTTCTAACAATACCCGTTGCTGAGGATCCATCGTTACCGCTTCTCTCGGGGCAATACCAAAGAATTGTGGATCAAAAGTGTCAATATTATCTAAAAAACCACCCCAGCGACTATTGGTTTTACCAGGCTTGCTAGAATCTGGATCATAATACTGCTCAAGACTCCATCTCGATTCAGGTACTTCAGATATCGCATCTACCCCATCCCGAATCAGCCTCCAAAAGGCTTCGGGGTTTTCTGCACCAGGGAAGCGGCAGCCAATACCAATAATTGCAATGGGCTCTAGTTGCATAGCTGATAATGGTTTGGTCTAAGATAATTGACTGTGGTGTAGGTTAGCACAGTTTTTTTGCTTTTAACTATTATTTCATTTATATAAAAGGCGACCTACAAGAAATATTCACTACTGTTGATGATAGTCATAAGTACGTAGATGATATTATCAGTAGGCTTGATTGGGATAGAAGTACTGGATTATCAAAGATAATTGACTTGATTAGCTCTACTCAGGAATGGGACACACACATTGCAGATGTAAAAAATTGGTTAAATTCAAAAGTAGCTTTGGTGCAAGAGGTTGCATCGCATCAAAATGTAGCGGACTAACGAAGGCCGCAGAGGAAGTTGTTTAATTTCTTTTGTAGGGATACAGATATTGCTTTTGACCTTTTGTATACACTACAACAAGACTAGTTTGGGCTTGAATATTGGGTTGCGAGTTGGGAATAACGCGAATTTCTACATTGCTGCCCAAGGCATTGAGAAATCGAAAGAGGCGTTCTGTAGAGAAGCCTAATAATTTGCCACGCACCAATGCTGATACTTTGGGTTGATCTATTCCTAACTATAGCTGTTAAATGACTAATGATTAATAACAATCAGCACAATAATTTTCGCAATTTGAACAAAAATAATACATATAATTGTTATTTAATATTTTTAATTATAGTTTTATTGTTGTTAGGAATATTTTTTCGTTTTGCCAACTTAGAGGATAAAGTATTTTGGGTTGACGAAGTTGCCACCATAACTAGAGTTGCTGGCTATACAAAATCAGAAATAATCAATGATCTGATCAGCAAACAAATTATCGATATTGATACTCTTTTAGCTTATCAAAGTTTAAATAAAGAAAAAAGCTTTATCGATACTTGGAATGCCTTGTTAAAAAGTCCTGAACACGCTCCACTTTATTTCTTGATAACTAGGCTTTGGGTACAGTTTAAAGGCGACTCAATAGCTGATATCAGAAGCTTATCTACAATTTTTAGCCTGTTTATTTTCCCTTCTTTATATTGGTTAGGTCAAGAATTATTTAAAAATAAAACTGTTCCTTGGATAGCGGTAATCTTAATGAGCGTTTCACCTTTTTTTGTAACCTATGCTCAAGAAGCGCGTCCTTATAGTTTATGGACAGTAACAATTTTAATCATGAGTGCCAGTTTACTTCGAGCTATCCGAGTCAATAGTTGGCAAGCTTGGGCAGGATACATTATTAGTTCAGTTCTGGGTTTTTATACATCTTTATTATCTTTACTAATTGCGATCGCGCAAGGAATTTATTTATTTTTATTAAACAAACAATTGAAGCCAAAAGTAATTAAAAACTATCTACTTTCATTAGGTATAGCTCTAATATTGTTTGCTCCCTGGCTGTTAGTAATTATGCACAATCTACAGCCCTTACAAGACAATACTACTTGGATGAGAGGTAACAATTTAGATATAGCTACAGTAATCGCGGTATGGATTGGCAGTATTTTACTAATCTTCGGCGATTTACCTGTAGATCCAAATACCAAAGCGATCCAAATTGCCATCATTTTGGCTGGCAGTATAATTCTATTGGCAGGTTCATTTATCCTCGCTTCGGGTTGGTCAAATTTTAGTAAGCGATCGCAAACTTTAATTTGCTATTCTAGTATTTTTATAATTTCATTAATTGCAGCTAGTCTATTATTAACCAAAGAAAGTTTATCTATTTATACCTATCTCAATCCTGTGGCGATTATTGGCATAATCGTAGCTTTATTAATTCTAATTTTAGCAACTTATTCTTTGTACTTTCTGATAGCTAACTCGCCTCAAACTAAATGGCTATTTATTATTAGTTTAATCCTATCCATACTTGTACCTTTATTTATTCTTGATCTAATAAATCAAGGACAAAGTTCCGCTACCCCTCGCTATTTAATTCCTCTACAAATAGGAATCCAATTAGCAGTAGCTTATACTTTAGCCAACCATTTAGAAAGCAATAATTTCTTGTCAGTAAAAACCAAGACTTTTTGGAAAGCGCTCACCTTAATCATATTAACAGTAGGCATAGTTTCTTGTACCCTCAATCTACATAAGTCACCCATTTATCAAAAGAATCGTAATATTCATAATATCGCGATCGCGAAAACAATTAATCGAGCGCATTCACCTTTAATATTAAGTGAACCTGGAGATATTATGGATTCTTTATCACTTAGCCATTATTTAGCCCCGCAAGTAAAATTCAAGCTTATTAGTTCATCAGAAAATTGGTTAGCTTATGCCGAAGATTTTTCAGACACTTTTTTATTTAAACCTTCAGCAGAATTAAAACAAAAGTTGCAAAAGAATCCTAAGATTAAACTAAAGTCAGCTTATCAACCAGAATTATTTAGTTCCAGTGATATCTTGATTGAACTTTTTGCGATTATTGAAAATAAAGATGTACAGTCGTCTATAGCTTGGGATTAGGTTAAACTAAGTTTTATAGTCTCAACAAGTTTAAGAATATGAGATTTAGCTAAAGTAAGAATATCAGATCGAGTTACTGAAGTGTGTCTGGGATTACGCGCATACAACCGAATTCGTCAAGCTTTTTGTAATGTGGTTGAGGTGTCACGCGAACAAATTCGACAATCGATATTTTTACCTTTTTTCGATGATAATAAATGTAGATGAATTGAAACATGTTCAAAATATTTATTTTAAATTCATATCCTATTTTTTATTGATTATAAATTAAATAATAGTTACCAAGGCGCGAGCGCATATGATAAATCTTGTTGGTCAAAGCTTACAAAATGGAAAATACTGTCTCGCTCAAGAATTAGGCAGGGGCAGCTTCGGTATTACTTACAAAGCTACCGATAGTTTACTTGATCGGCAGGTGGCAATTAAAATGCTCGACCCGTTTCTAGGAGAGAACTCCAATCTGACCGATTGGATTGGTCAATTCCAAAATGAAGCGAGAAGATTAGCTAAGTGTTCTCACATGAATATAGTTCGGGTCATTGATTTCTGTTGCGAGAATGGACTCCCTTATATAGTCATGGACTATATTCAAGGACAAACTCTCGATCAAATTCTTCAGGATGACAATCCATTATCAGAAATCACCGCACTCGAATATGTACGACAGATTGGAGAAGCCTTGAGTGTGGTTCATGAACAATCTTTGCTACATCAAGATATTAAGCCTAAAAACTTGATTCTCCGTCGAGACACTCAGCAAGTGGTGCTAATTGATTTTGGTATTGCGCGAGAGTTTTCTCCCGAACTATTACGCAATTACACCAATATGTTTTCCGAAGGCTATGCACCCATTGAACAATATATGGTTGGGACACCGAGAACATCTGCCACTGATGTTTATGGTTTGGCTGCTACTCTATATACTCTTTTAACGACTAAAATTCCTACTTCAGCCATATCACGGGTTCATGGTTGTATTTTAGAAAGTCCTCGGGAAATCCGTTCTGAATTGAGTGAAAGAGTTAGTGAGGCTGTAATGTGGGGGATGGCATTGGAACCAGAGCGTCGCCCCAGCAGCGTTTCGGAGTGGCTAGCCAGTTTGACTTCTGAGAAAAGTGAGGCGACGAATTCAATTGTAGAAATTGATATTGTAAAAACTGATACGGTTACGGCAGCTAAAATTCCGTGTCAGTCGAATACTCGCTCACGGAAAATTGCGATGAAAAATGCGATTGCAACTGGAGCAACAATCTTCGGACTAGGAGCATTATTAGCAGTTGCAGTTCCTAATTCTCTCGAGCAATCTGCGCGATTAACAGACGTGCAATCAAAAAATACACCATCGAAAAATACACAATTAACAGACAAGAGTGCCAGTACCACCAGTGAATCTCCTCCCGTTGTTGCAGAACCACCTCAGCCATCTTCAACTGCGATAGTTAAACCAGTTGTTGAGCCAGTTGCTGATCAGAAAGTACCCATCAACCCAGTATCATCTTCTTCAGTGGAATCCCAAGAACAAAGCGAACCTCCAACTCAAGATGCTTCTAAGGAATTAGAAGGCAAGAAAGACGAAGAAATCGATGCTCAAAACCCGATAGAAGCCACTCCCGTGAGATCGCCTGTTCGTTCAGGTGCTGTTCCTCAGATTTTTGCCAATACCGAGACACCAGGCACATCTCAGCCAATTATTTTGAAGTCTGAAAAGACGAACTCACCAACTTCAGCGGAGAATAAACGTGAACCTTTGATATTTTCTAGTTCTTCTTCAAGTCAAAACAGCAAGAGGCAACCAGCAATTCTGAACAATTCTGAGAATAGCCAAGAACAACGGCAAACAGAATTAATCAAAAAAGGGAGACTAAACAAAACTCAAATAAATCGCGGTAGATATAGACACTCAAGATAATTTACGATTTATTTTGCTTAAACTCGTTTTTTCCAGAAAAAATCCTTAAGCCCCAATCTTCTAACAGGGTATAAAGTACGGGAACAACAATTAAACTTAGTAAAGAAGAGGTAATTAAGCCACCAATAATTACCACTGCCATTGGTTGACGTAATTCCGAACCCGCACCTAAGCCTAAAGCAATAGGTAGCATTCCTAAAATTGTCGAAAAGGTGGTCATGAAGATAGGGCGCAGACGCACTCCTCCCGTCTCGATGATTGCTTTGGTACGATTCATGCCAGAGTCACGCAGTTGATTGACATAATCTAGTAGCAGGATGGCATTTTTATCTAATAAACCCAGTAAAAAGATTAGACCAATCAGAGAAATCATGCCGAAATCACTTTGAGTAATCAGCAGTGCCAACATTGCCCCGACAATAGACAAAGGAAGGGATAAACCGATTACCATTGGCTCTAACCATCTTCTGAAAGGTAAATAGACAACTATTAGCATACAAATTACTGCCAGAATCAAGGTAACGGCGAATTCTCCCAATATTTTGCCCGATCTGGCTGAATCTCCTTCTAAATCGAAGTTAATCTCGGGAGGTAATATGGATTTTGCGATCGCTTTTGCTTGTTCGGTGGCATCTCCAATCTTTTGATCTGTAGTCAGATTGGCATTGATATAGGCGACTCGTTGACGATCTAGATGAATAATTTTAGTTAATGGTTCATCTACGCCGCTAATTCGGACATCTTCAAACCCTGGTAATTGTTGAATTTTTGTTTGAAATGCGATCGCACTTTCATTTAACTGCTCTAAATTATCTCCTTCTAAAGCGATTTTGAAAGAGGGATCTTCACCTGTTTCTACGAAGGGCAGATCTTCAACACTGATAATTACCTGGGGGATATTGGGAAGAGCGGCACGTATCTTGGCTTGTACTTGACTAGTGGATAATTCGCGATCGCTTTTTAGTTTAACATATAGTTTCCCTTTATTCGGTTCACCCCTCACTCCCGCAATTGTATATACAGATTCAACATCAGGATTATTTAAAGCAACGGCTTCTATTTGTTCTCCTACCGTGATCGTTTTTCGTAATAAAATACTCTCAGGCGATCGGGCAATATTCTTTAACCAACTGAATTGATTAGACTGAGGCTTATTTGTCGAATTTTCTGGTTTGGAAGGGATACTATTGGCCCCCTCTTCTGAGATGCGGCTAGCTAATTTAGGCAAAGGAGTCGTATAAACAATATTGAACTCACCCCTATCTAATTGTGGCACAAATCCTTGAGGAATCAAGGGAATTAAGGCAATTCCCGCCATAAAACTAGCGAACGCAATACCCATAACCGCCTGGCGATGATTTAATGACCATTGCAACAAATTTCGATAACTGGCAACAATCTTATTTTCTTCTTCCCATCTCCTTCTTTCTCCATCTCCCTGCTTAGAGGAAAGCCAATACACTGCCAAAACTGGGGATAAAGTACGAGCAACTAAAAGGGAAGTTAACACTGCTGCGGAAATGGTTAAACCAAAGGGACGAAAAAATTGTCCTAATGTCCCTCCCATTAAGGCAATAGGGAGAAACACCGCTACGATACTTAAAGTACAAATAGATGCTGTAAAACCAATCTCGCGAGTGGCTGATAGTGCAGCCTCGCGGGGGGTTTGTCCTTTTTCAATGTGGCGCATGATATTTTCCACTTCCACAATGGCATCATCGACAATAATGCCTATGACTAAGGCTAGAGCTAGTAAGGTTAAAGTCTCTAGGTTAAACCCAGCCAACGCCATCACAATCGATGTTCCTAACAAAGAAAGCGGAATTGCGATCGCGGCGATCAAAGTTGCGGTAGCATTACGTAAGAAGGGAAAAATTACTAAAATTGCTAGTACCACTGCTCCTAACAAGGCATCGATAATTGCTGTGGTGGATTCGCGGATATAACCTGCGGGAGTTTCGGCTAAAACTAATTGTACATCTTTTAAACGCGATCGTATTTTGGCAACTGTCTTTTCGACCTGTTCAACTACTTCTAAAGTATTGCCATCCCCTTGTTTAATGACTTGAAACGCGATCGCCTTTTTGCCGTTAAAATGAATTAAACTAGCACTAGCATTTTTAGTATCTGGTAAATCTGGGTTTACGCTTTGAGAGTCGGAATTACCTAAGATATCAACTCTTTCTACTCCTGATAATTTAGTAATAGCGGGGATTATTTCTGTTGTAGCAATTTCAGTTAATTTTGTAAGATCGCGTTCTTTATTGGTGACTATATAGCTAATTGCGCTTACTTCATTGAGATTATAGGGAATTACCTCTAAATCTGTGGCTGTAGGTAATGATACTTGTTTTAGAGCCTTTTCTACTGTCGCGGTAGCGTCTTTAATTTCAATATTGGTATCTAATAATAAACTGACTACGGTTTGTCCTAAATAAGTTGAAGAATGTAATTGAGCCAATCCCGTAACAGATTCTAAAGATGTTTCAATTGGGTTGGTTAGTTTAGCTTCTGTATCTAAAACAGATTCTAAGCTAGCTTGAGCGCGGATTATCACGACAGGAAAGTTTATATCAGGAAATAAAGAATATTTTAACGAACTAAAAGCAAATATACCCGCTATTGCGATCGCCAACCAGAAACACACAGTCAGGCGAGAATATTTAATTGCTAAACGAGAAATATTAAAACGGGTTGTTCTAAGCATTGGGGATTGGAGATTGGCTATAAGTAATCTTGTACACGGTATTTTCTGCGGAAAATATAAATAAAAATTAAAAAAGTAACAAAATATACAATTTACAAGCTGTAATGAAAACGTAGGCTGTAATCAATCCTGTTCTTTACTCAATAGACTCAATAGTTAGAGAGTCAGGCAAACATAATGAACGACTCAATACAAGAGATGTCGATGGTTAAAAAAACTGTGTCCGAAATAGACAACTCAGCTAATCTTTCTTTATTGTCTGATGCTAGCAAGAGATTAGAACAAGCTTTAAAGTATGTAAATATTTCCGAAGACGCGATCGCTCGGTTGCGGTATCCTAAAGCTAGTCTTAGTGTTTCCATTCCTGTGCGGATGGATGATGGATCACTGCGAATATTTTCTGGTTATCGTGTCCGTTACGATGATACTAGAGGCCCAGGTAAAGGCGGGGTGCGCTATCATCCAAGTGTAAGTTTAGATGAAGTACAGTCTTTAGCTTTTTGGATGACTTTTAAATGTGCTTTGCTAGATTTACCTTTCGGTGGTGCTAAGGGCGGAATTACGGTTAATCCCAAGGAGTTATCTAAGGCGGAATTGGAAAGATTGAGTCGAGGCTATATCAATGAAATAGCTGATTTTATTGGCCCTGATGTGGATATTTTAGCCCCAGATGTCTATACCAACGCTACCATCATGGGTTGGATGATGGATCGTTATAGTACGATTAAACGTCAAGTCTGTCGAGCAGTAGTTACGGGGAAACCTTTAACTCTCGGAGGTAGTCAAGGCAGAGATACGGCTACAGCGATGGGGGCATTTACCGTTATCCAAACGATTTTACCCAAGTTTGAGCGCATTCCCCAAGAAACCACCGTTGCTGTACAGGGTTTTGGTAATGCAGGGGCGACTTTAGCAGGTTTATTAGATGCAGCAGGATACAAAGTCGTCGCCGTGAGTGATTCTAAAGGCGGTATATATGCGCCCCAGGGTTTAGATATTGCTAGTATTCACGAACATAAAAACAGCAGTCGCGAAATGAAAGCCGTATATTGTCATGATACTGTTTGCAGCATCGTCGAACATCAAACTATTTCTAATCAAGAATTACTGGCTTTAGATGTAGATATTTTGATACCTGCGGCTCTAGAAAACCAAATCACAGCGGGCAATGCTGCGGATATTAAAGCTAAATTGATTTTTGAAGTTGCGAATGGCCCGATTAATTCTGATGCTGACAAAATACTTGCTAAAAAAGGTATTTATATATTTCCTGATATTTTAGTTAATGCTGGGGGAGTTACGGTTAGTTATTTTGAATGGGTACAAAACCGTAGCGGTTGGTATTGGACATTAGAAGAAGTGAATCAACGTTTGAAAGCTAAAATGGCAACAGAAGCTGAAAAAACTTGGAAGATTGCCCAAGATTTAGGAGTGGATGTTCGCACGGCGGCTTATGTTCATGGACTAAATCGTTTAGGGGAAGCTTTGGATGCCAAAGGCACGAGGGATTATTATGTTAATGGGGTGTAATTTAATAAAAGCTGTGAGCTTCTTAGCTGTGAGCTTCTTAGCGATTACTGGGTCGCTGGCTCGTCCCCACTTCTATCGTGCAAGAGATGAAGCGTCTTTGACCAATATCTAGTTCTAAATCTAATATTAATTGCCCTCATCATCAACTGTTGTTCCTACAGATTAATTTAGCTAATAGCTATTTTTAAATCTTAATATAGCAATTCGGGGAAAAGTGACTATGACGAACAAAAATAATACTTACGAAGTTGCTATAATCGGTGCTGGTGTTTGCGGCACTGCTTTACTTTACACCTTGAGCAAATACACCAATATAAATAAGATTGCCTTAATTGAAAAAGAATCAGGTGTTGCTTTAATTAATTCTTATAAAAATAATAATAGCCAAACTCTTCATTTTGGCGATATTGAAACTAACTATACCTTAGAGAAAGCTAAAAAGGTTAATGGCGGTGCTAGTTTAGTTAAAAACTATTTGTTAATTAAAGATAGTCAAAAAAATATCTATACTAAATATCATAAGATGGTTCTGGCTATAGGAACAGAAGAAGCTAACGAACTTAGAAATAGATATCAAGAATTTAAGCAGCTTTTCCCAGATTTACGGTTATTAAACAAGCAAGAAATAGCGTCGATAGAACCAAAAGTATTAGAAGGCAGAGAAACAGAAACAGAGATTTTAGCCCTATTTACCGATCAAGGTTTCACAGTAGATTTTCATAAACTTGCGGAATCTTTTTTAGCCAATGCCACAGAAAATCAAGTTAAAAATATTGATTTAATGATGGATACGAAAGTGAAGAAAATAACTAAAAAAAATGACCTTTATTATATTCAAATCAAAGAAAAAACTATTACTGCAAAAGTAGTTGCGATCGCGGCAGGAGCGCATAGTTTATTATTTGCTAAGTCTTTAGGATATGGTTTAGATTATGCTCTTTTAAGTGTGGCAGGCAGTTTCTATTTCGCACCGCAATTACTTAAAGGGAAAGTTTATACAGTGCAGCAAAAAAAATTACCCTTTGCAGCGATTCATGGAGATCCAGAAGTTCACGATAGTGCGATCGCCAGGTTTGGCCCTACTGCCAAAGTTCTACCGATGTTAGAACGTCACAATTACTCTACTATTATTGAATATTTTCAAACTGCTGGATTGAGTTTAAAAGCAATTAAAAGTTTTTTAAAAATTCTGTCTGATCCGATCATCTTCAAATATATTGCACTCAATTTTATCTACGATTTTCCGATAATTGGTAAGCGGTTATTTATTCAAGAAGTCAAGAAAATAGTCCCTTCAATTAAGTTGAGTGATTTACAATTTGCTAAAGGTTATGGTGGCGTTAGACCACAAATAGTTAATCTCAATACTCAAGCTTTAGAAATGGGAGAAGCTAAAATCATCGGAGACAAAATTATCTTTAATATAACTCCATCTCCTGGTGCCTCTACTTGTTTACAAAATGCTTTAGAAGATACTGAAAAATTAATTACTTTCTTAGGCAATAATTATCAATTTGATCGGCAACAATTCACAGCAGACTTAGAATCAAATAGTGCAATTAAATTGTAGTTAAGTAGCTCTACCAAAATCAATATGAAATGAAAAAGCTCTTAGGTTCTTAGCTTTTAGCTTTTAGGGGATAGAGAACAAATAACTTATCTGCTAGTCGCTACTCGCTAGTTGCTAGTTGCTAGTTGCTAGTTGCTAGTTGCTAGTTGCTAGTTGCTAGTTGCTAGTCGCTACTCGCTAGTTGCTACTCGCTAGTCGTTAGCTGTCCCCCTGTTACATCATAGAGTGCGCCTGTAACGAAGCTACTGTCAGAAGAAGCCAGGAATACATAAACAGGGGCGAGTTCTTCTGGTTGAGCGGCGCGTTTGATGATGCCGTCAGTGTCATAGTTATCTACCTTGTCAATGGGCATGGTTGCAGGAATATTAGGAGTCCAAACAGGGCCTGGAACGACTGCATTCACTCGAATATTGCGATCGCCCAAATTTAGGGCTAATGACTTAGTAAAGGTATGTACTGCGCCTTTAGAAGTCGCGTAATCCACCAGCATTCCCTTACCCATTTTGCCAACAATGCTACCAGTATTGATAATGACATCCCCTTGTTCTAGATACGGCAAAGCGGCTTTAACCATATAGAAATAACCAAACACGTTGGGTGAACGAAAAAAGGTGTGGGAGAGGGAGATAGGGTTAGCGACTAATTTACGATAACATAGGTAAAAGCTAATTAAAATTTTAACTCCCGACAATAGAAGATGAATAATTTTCAGTCGA
>Ga0114940_10000250_pt1 | contig 30259 bp, 42 predicted proteins | sample ColdCreekSource_FD_87195 | JGI IMG/M metagenome (GOLD analysis project Ga0114940, IMG submission 87195) | Groundwater microbial communities from Cold Creek, Nevada to study Microbial Dark Matter (Phase II) - Cold Creek Source | ecosystem: Environmental > Aquatic > Deep subsurface > Groundwater ...
AATTATTCATCTTCTATTGTCGGGAGTTAAAATTTTAATTAGCTTTTACCTATGTTATCGTAAATTAGTCGCTAACCCTATCTCCCTCTCCCACACCTTTTTTCGTTCACCCATATCGTATTGAACGCCACCACCAGTATTACGAGCAGTAAAAGTTTGTCCTCCTCCTAAATTTAAGACGAATTCACGCCCTCCTGAAAAATTACCAGAGTAAGAGCCACAATAACTTCCTCTTGCAAATGCAACTCGTGTTGCAGCATTTGCGTTTTTAGGATTGAAAACTGTAGTAGAGATCACTGGTAAAAAAATAAATGCACATATTGCAAAACTTTTAAAATTTATTTTCATTTAGGTTACACTCAATAAAAAATTTCATAATTTCAATGTTGAGTGATTTATTAAGAAAAAGCTTTGACTGTAATCACTACAAAATATTGATTTTAAACAAACTCTAAGTGATGCGAATACTCCATTACTTTTTGGGATGGCTCAATCTATCAACCTCAAGAAATTTACTACACGGCAAATAAAACTCTTGAGGTAGGTGTAGAAAAGATTAGAGTTACTATTGAGTAGGATTTATATAGATGTTAGGTTTTTCTGTTTGGGAGTTTTGGATTACTACGGTTACTAGATTTTGCGATAACTGATACCAACAATCAGTACAGTATTCATAATAGTCGTCGTCCTGTCCCATACAGTATCCAACAGTTTGTAAACATCCAGGGCATTTGAAATATAGACCTTCTTGATGACATTGTTTACACTCACATTTAATGTGTTGGGAGTTTGAAGGGTAAGTGTAGTCACTCATATCATAGTTAAAATAGGCTTCAATGAGTGCTTCTTTAGTAGGTGCATCATAGAAAATTACATCACCCTTTGTCATACAATATTTACCGTCAATTAATTTAATTGATACTCCAGTATCTTCTATGTCAATGGCTGCTAAATCATATCTGATCATCATTCCCATTTGTTTTTCTCTTTGTGTAGTTAATTAGTGAAGTGAGATAGAACTACACAATAGTTAAAACTAAATATTTATTTTGAGATTAGGGAATTAGGGAATCACGTTTGTGAAATTAGTTTATTGTAGATTTTTTGGATAACGTAGTCACACCAAATAGCTTGACCAGTTGAAGTGCGCCCCCAAATGTAATCAATACCTAACACATCTTTTACTACAGTTTCACCTTGTTCTTCTAACTTACTTGCCAGCCAAGAACTAACTATCCAATGCTCGTATATCTCAGAGCGATAATCTTCAAGATCTCCTCCATGATAAATCTCAAACCACTCGGCGATCGCTTCTTCCTCATTATTATAAATTGGGTCAACTTTCCATGTGCCATGAAAGTTTCTAACTCCAAAATAATATGTATTATCTTCATCACAAAAGTGTTTGAAAACGGAATCATGTTCTAGTTCTAATTCATATTTGGCTGCTCCATAATCTATTGGCGATTGCCATAGTTTATATTTATCTTCTTCCGATAAACATTCACAATTGTTCCGTGTAAGCTCCCAAACTAATGTAGAAACACAATAAATTATGTTTTGGTCTGTGAATTGCTGTAATGTAATAGTCATTTGTTTTATTTTTGTAGCTTTCAATAAATCGAAAGATTTAGTATTTGTAGACAATAAAAATCCCCTGCCTCAATTAAGAGAACAGGGGATAAATAGTTTATGGCGACTTATTTAGGTCAAGTATTTGTTGTTTTGATGAATATTGAAAAGATGGTAAATCTAGTTGTATACTGAGTTAGCAATTTTCATAGCTTCTTCTTTAGTTCCATTTTTCAAATATACTGAATAAACCACCCCATTAACTTTCCATTCAATAAGAGCCATACAGTAAGCCCCACAAGAATTTATAAACACAGCATTATGTCCATTATTTAGTTTTATATACTGATACTCATCATTGCCTGAATAATCTGATTTAGATTGAATTTGTGCGCCTTTAGTGGCAGTAAAATAACCCATACTGCAAGCGGTACTTCCACCACAATCTTGTGTATAGTCAAAGTTAATAGTGTAGCTGTTATTATCTGCTGACCCATTTAAATATATTTTTCATCGGTATCAGGTAATTTTCCAGGAAACTCTACAGGTATATTTGTTTTATTTTGTAATGTAGCAATTACTTCACTTCGGGTATCTGCTAATGCTGGAAAAGCAACGCTAATAGACATTAGTGATATTGCGGTTTTTATAAGCACCCCTCTGGAAGGAGTTAAGAGCATTGAATTTAATCTCATTTCTCTTGTTTTAAATATAGTTGACATATAAAGAATTCCCATTTTTTGTAGTTTTGAATTAATTTTTAACAAAAATATATTTAGTGTTAAACAAAACTATTAGTTTAGAAATGCCTGAATTCTTACAGAGGAAATTACTCAACTGATTCTTTATTTAAACATTCATCTTTAATGATTTTGTTTTCCTGTTTTGATTTTTTTCCAAAGAATATTGCGCTACATAATCCACTCAAAATTAAACCAGCAATTAAAGTTGTTTTAAATAATGATTCTTGCTCGGCTTGTGATTGAGAAAAAGATTCCCATTGTCTCCATTGTTGCTGTCCTTCGTGCCACTCTTCAAAATTTTCCATGTTCTGTCTCGCCCAATCATCTTCGTCAGAAGCATGAGAAACTGTAGCTCCGAAAAAGAAAAACAATACTAAAGTAAAAACTGCTCGATTAAATTTTATTTTCCACATAGTAAATAACAGAATTTTGCTTGACACTTTAAGTCTGCGATAGAGTAATTCCATAATGTGTGATAGTAATCACTTTGTTTAGTGTTAATACAAAATTAAAGAGATGCTGCCGATGAGTTGAGGGCAATAAAGTTTACGTAGGTATCAATAACTTAAAGCTTAAAACTATTTAAAAATCAAGACGAAGTGAATTGCTTTTATCAGTTTTACAATTTTCTTAGCTTTAACCATATGATCAATGGCAAAGTATTTAGGTGATAATAATCACTATTTATTAATCATATGGCAGTTAGAATTTTAGAAATAAATCGATAAAAACTTTGGTAATTTTAATATGTTTGATACAGATAATAATGTAGCCAGCAAGTATTTCGTAAATCATAAAAAATACTTTGTAACTTATAGAAATAAGACCAATTCAATTAAAGGTGGTTTTATAGCTTTAGGAATTAATTTGGAGGAAGCACAAGAAGTAGCAGCGATGAGCATACAAATGAAGTGTATATCTGAAAATACGGAGCAATTTGAAATAGAGTTACAGGAAATAACAGGTAGTATTTTTGAGGAAATAATACTACAAATATCATTATTATTTCGCTTTTAATATCGAAAAGACTTTAGTTATAGTTTACAGAATTCAAACAATATTATATTTAGCTAATGAATAACATGAAAAAGACAATTTTAACTTCTTTAATTGCATTAACTGCATTGACTTCAATATTATCTACCGATATTAAACCTGCTGAAGCAAGTGCTGGTAGTGCATTATATAATGTAGGACGAAGTACATATAATGCTATAGAAAATGGTGATGAGGAAACTGCAAATACAGGCTTTTGGTTAATGGGAATTATTGTATTTGGAGGCATTGCGTGCGCATCTAATAAATCATAATAATTACTTGATTTAATGGTTGGGGAGTTTGAGAGGCTTTAAGTCCCGCGCATTCCTGTCACAATGAATAAAAGTTGAAATAGAGACTATACGAATAAATATTTATAAGTATTCAATAGATGTAGGGATACGTATTTACGAACTACTTTTTATTTTCAATGTTAATTAAAATAAAAAGTAGTAACTTATTTAATTCAATTTTCTTTGACAATCAATGAATATAGACATTGAAATAGCACGATGATCTTGTGATTTTAGATCAGTAAATTTGGCACTTACTTCCTTATTAATGTAATAAAATAATTCAACCTGCTGTTTGATGTATAAAGCCAGTTCTTTTTTATCTTGGGTAGATAATATAGGTAATTTAGCTCCTGAGTCTTTAGTTGTATGCGTAGGGACTGTAGAAGTACTTTCTGAATTTATATCTTTATTGTTTACTAATTGATAAGCACCTTTAGGAGTTTTGATTAAAGTAACGTTATCTCTCACTTTTAATTTTATAAAGTTAGGTTCATTAATATCTTCTGACCATATTCCGCACTTCTCCCCGTCATCTAATTTGATATTCACAACTGCGCGTTCTCCATGTTTAGTTTGAACTCGCATAAGTGGTTTAATTACTTTTCCATAATATAAATAAGCGGACATTCTTATTTCTCCAAATAAATTGACAATAAAAAATACCCAGTTTAGACACTTATGGCAGGTGTTTAGGAGTTCAGTTGTCAATAGATTTACAGTACTTTTTTGCTTTTTTGGCTTCTAACAGGAATAGTAAAAGCCTCTGTTATTGTCCAATTAAGTTCGTATATTCTTCTCCATAAAGTACTTGCATTAATATTTAGCTCTTCAGACCACTCCTGAAGTGTTTGGGTTCTACCTTGAAAAATAATATACTTGTTAATTGCTGTATTATTAAGTTGTTGTTTAATAGTAGCCCATCTACAATTACCAGGTTCATAATTACCTTTTTGATTAGGGTATCTATCAAGAGTAGTTCCAGGAGGTCTTTCTCCCATATCCTCTAAGAAAGCTTCAAATGAATTGAACCATTTAGAACACATAGATATATTTTTGTAGGTTTCATAGTCTTTATGTCCTGGCTTAATTTTGGTTCTTCTTTTAGCAGATATCCAAGAACTATAAGTAGGTGTAGGTCTACCTTTGTTTCTTCTTGAATGTCCGTGTTTGATATTAGCAGAACAACCGCAAGATTTTGTAAGACCTGTTTTAAAACTTCTGCCTCTTATTTCTTTTTGTAATCCACAAGAACATTTACATAGAAACCAGCTACCATTACTACCATCTTTGTTTGGTTTTAATATGGCATCTGATAATACAGTTAATTCTCCTAATACTTGATTTTTTAAGTCTAATATTTTTGATGGCATAATATTGTTATTTGTATACTACAATTTTAACCTGAAACTTTTATGAATACAGAACTTCAGGTGATTTATTTAATCAATAAAATTGAGCCAGTTTAAATGACATAGCTTCATCTACGACGAAGTAGTAGCTCAGGTCAGACATATTTAATTGGCAAACAAAGGTAGTTTACTTATCATTAATTAGGTTGTTTAAATCATTAGGGCTAACTCCTCTAGATAAATACCGCGCGCAATCATCACAATATTCGTAATATCGATCGCTTGCTCCAAAACAATACGGAACAATACGCTTACAACCTTCGCATTTGTAATAATTACGTTTGCTTTCACAAGTATTGCAAATACATTTAACGCTCCATTCCTTCGGCACGGAGGATGCGGTTTTATTGTTCATATTTTATTTCTTCAATTTCCCCTATTAAATAAACTCCTGATATTTTTACCCAGCCAAGCTCCGTCTCAAGCATCATAGAAGTAGTTATATTATTAACCTCTAATTCTTCTTCCGTTAAATCTTGAGACTCCATATAGACTTCTTTTAGACGTTCTATATCTACGGCAAACTGTATATTGTAATGTTTCATATTGTTTTATATTTGTAATTTAGTGTGTAAATAAAATACCGCCCAGTTTATTTAGACTTAGGCGGTGGAAGGTCTATATATTTAATTGTTATTCTTCTTTAACTTCAATAACATGAATTCCTGATGCACTTACAAAGCCCATCTCGAATTCTATAATCTCTTCAATGTCTGGCAAATCAGAAATTTTAAGTGAAGTGTCTGCCCCTCTGTAAGCAAGTAGGAGAGCTTTTACATATACGTCTACTGTTATTTGATATCTTTTAAATTCTCTTGATTCTTGTGTCATGTTGTTAGGATAATAAGTTGATTAATTAGTCAAGTAATGAATTAAATAAAACGAAGGTTCAAAAAGGATGTAATCCATCCTCAATAGCTAAATAGTGCGATTGTACTATCCATCCTTTCCCATAATGTTTTTCTACGTATGAAAGCACAAACTTTTCTGTGTAGTTTTTCCATTCTGTTTTGATGAATAAATGGCGATCGCAACACGGCACAATTGCCCATTCTCCATGCCCCATATCAAATTCCTGGGTTGCTCTACTTATAATGGTTACTCCTATAGTTATTTCACTATCTGGGGGTCTGAGCTTTGTTTTGTCATTTGCATTGTAAATAGTCATAATTGGTTTAGTTGTTTTATAGACAGCAAAAAACCCTTAGAGGAATGGAACTCTTCTAAGGGCTACCTAGTTTTTAACGCCATGCGATAGGGCGTAATATTTAATTATTAATTTTGTTTTTCAATAAAAGAATCTATATCTTTCTTTAAAAATACGAGTGCGCCATCAAAAGGACTTGTTAATTTTAACGGCACAATATTATTCTGTTTTAGAAAGTCTATTGCGTCTACAGGCTTCATGTAATTCAATTCAGGTAGAGCCATAACTTCGGATTGTGTGTAGTAATCACCTAGGGTTAAGTTGCGAGTTGTGTTTTCTTGTTTTTTCTTACTCATAATAATATTGTTCGGTTTTTTCAAAATAGAATTCAGGTTGTTGTAATAAATTATTTATTTCTTTCTTTAAGAAAAAGGAAAATCTTTTGTCGGCGCAACATCTAATTCTATGAATATTTCCTTTTCTTACTAGAGCTTTTAATTTGTCAGCAGAAATTCCTAATTCTATTACTTCTTCTCTTGTATAAAGTAAATCTGGCGTTATTTTATTATTCATTATCCCTATTTATATTTTAAATATTCTTTTACTGCTAACCTAATTAGTTGACTAATCCTTAGCTCATTTTTTTCAGCTAAAGTGCTTAGTTTTAACCAATCATCTTTTACTAGCCGAACTGATCTTGTGATCATTAACTTCTTCATTTATTTGTGAGTAACCATTTAGACTATTTATGATTACTTCTTATATTAATGATTGAATAGTTGAACAGTATAGGCAATTCTCTGAAAGAATTGAAGAGCAAAAAATAATCCCTTCATGTTTTTAGGCATGAAGGGATTCAAGGGATTTTATTTTAAAACACGATTAGAAGGGCATAAATTCTGCATCTTCTTTAGCCGTAGAAGGCGTATGTTCTTCTTTAATAGTAGATACATCATCTTCTTTAATTACGTCTGTATTTGGGGGCAAAGAATTTGGGAGTACTGGTTGCTGAGTAGTAGTAGGAGTTACGCCTTCTACTTTTTTATATAATCTTTTATTGCCATTCTTATTAAATAAGTAACAGACCTTTCTTCCTTTTCTCCTAACTTAGCCAATATTTCTAAATCAGTTTTTTCAACCCTAATTTGTTTTACTTGTAAATCTTTCATAATTGTTTAATATATATTTATATTTTATAATATCTTTAATTTAGATGTATTTCTATATTGTGGCATATGTGTTTTATTAATGTATCTATAATATATCTGCAATATTGCAAGTAGCAATACGTAACGAGAAAATGCGGGTTTCAGACTACGAGAAAATGCGGGTTTGAGGATATGTAACTTTCAACTAGTAAAATCGAGCAAATATAGTTTAGGTACAGGTTTCAGCGACAGGGCAAATGGCTATAAGTACTATTGTTATGTAGGTATTATTAGTCCTATACATATACCCCTAAATAATAAGTAACCCTAACTCCTTCACCATCTCTACTACTACTACTACTACTACTAACCTATCTCCCTCAACTAATAACTCAAGCTTCTTAGATATTTCAAATTGAGCTATAAATTAATAGTATGGTTTCTCTACAAGATAAGCTTCAGTGAATCCTGTTTCACTTCTCGCTCTTTCAACATAAGAGTTAGGGATATAACCTTCAACAATTAAACCATCGTGTTGGTCACTCAGTACGTTATAAGGACACTGATTATTTTCTTCTGAATACCAAGTCAATCTAGAAATAAAACAGGCTTCTTGACCTTGTAAAAGATGGCTGGCAATCTTTCTTTGACCTTTAGCACTAAGTCTGTTTTTTCTATTTATAAACTGTGTAACCTCTATTGGCATATCAGATCTGTTTCTAATATACTTTTTAGTCTTAATACAAATAGAGTTACTTTGAATAAACTCTTTACCTAAATATTCATGCCATGTAAGAATTTCATCTAGCAGATCTTTATTTTGTAAATAGAAACTTTTAAGTATCTTTAAAATATTAAGTAGCTTTTCAGGTGTGGGGGCGACTACTTCTCTTCTATTTTTCTTAGCATTATAAAATGTTTTTATATTTAGATAAGAACATATATGTTTACTTACTACTTTAAAACTTACTAGATCAATTAATAAAGCTATCTTTGCTTGTTTCTTATCGCCTTTTAAAATGTTTCTTATTTTAGCTGTAGGAAATCCACCGAAGTATGCGCCATAGTTTATTCCTTTCCAAGTATCAACATCAACTCCTATCTCAGCAGCTAGACTACTCTTATCAACTTTTATATATTTATCTAGCAATTTATAATTTAATCCTGCTGACATAAATTGGTACTTTAAACAATAAATCTGCGATGACTTTAAATCATAATTTCTAATGTTCGGACTATAAGCAAAAGCTAGATGTTTTACTTCTCTACTACAAGATTGAAATCCACCTCCAATTTCACTTTTACGACCTGTGGATTGTCCTCTATATGATGGCTGATAGCATAACATTCCTTTATATCCTTCATCTAATATTTTAAAAGGTCTTGCTAATATGTTGGCGTAACATCTTTCATCATTCATATATTTAAGTATTTCCTTTTCATTTAATAACCCTAACAACATTCTTTCTTTATAAAAATCTAAGTGTTCCTCAACAAGCATATAGTTAAAGTAACAATATTCAATTGGAATAATTCCTTGAGCTACTATCTCACTTACAATCAGTTCATCTTTCTTTTTACGTTTATTGTATATAGTAATTTCATGTTGACGCTCATTCTTACCTCTCTTTATAGGTTTACCAGTTATGCCGTTATACAACGTAAATCCCTTTTCTATATAAGAATCTACTCTATTAGAACTTAGATTATTAAGATCATAAAACAAAGGCAGTTTAATCCTATATTCTCTGCTTGCTCCAGCTATTCCATTTCGAGGTTTTATATATTCTATATAATCTACAAGATCTAATTCTCTCAACCTTTTAATAGCTTCTGTATACTTATTTTTGTTGAGCATTTCCCAACTAATAGGCGCATACCCTTCATTCTTTCTTAAACACAATTCTGTTTCTTTTCTAAGAATACTAAACAGTGCTTTTACATCATCACTTTCATTTTTTAATAATTCTTCTCTAATATAATTAACTACCACTAAAGGTAATTTATCAGTATGAGGTAAATAAGCTCTTTTAGTCTTACTTATTTTTGTTATAATATTGTTATAAGTCATTTGTTATATTCTTTTTGCAATAAATGATTTGTAAATAATAATTGTTTGTATCTCCATAACTTACTAGAGCTATGGAGATTTTGATTTTTATCTAACTGTCTAAATTCCTTTCATTAAAAAATATTCTTCAAGACATCTTTCAACTACTTCTGAGAACTGTCTATTTTCTTTTTCAGCAATATCTTCTACCTTTTTAAGTACAGAGCTATGCAAACTTATACTTTTTTGTGGTCTTTTTCTACTAGTGGTTTGTACCATTTTTATCTATGTTTGAGTTACAATAGAGTTATTATAACATTCAAATATTAGTAATAAATAAGCTACTCCTTCGTCGTAGATGGAAGCAATAGATTATGGCAAGAGTTAAAAGATTAGGGGAATTAACAAAGGAGGAAATAGATGAATTTTTTGAAGTGCTGCAACAAGAATATATTTACGAACCTTGTTCAGAAGTCATTACAATGTACAGCCACTTAACTCCTAAACACGCCATAAAACATATTAGAAGAGATTATTATAAATATGGTATCTGTCCTTATAGCGAATATTTTGAGGATTAATTAAATAAAAGACAAAACGTTTATTGGAGTTAATAGATTACGAGAGGATACGAGAGTAAAAAAGCTCATTAACTAACACTTCTTTCCTAGCTAATAAAGAAGTAGTAAGTTATAATAATTACATAAATTCATAAACTTTCTCTTGACATTTGTTTTTGTTTTTATTGTTTTTATTTATTTGTAGATTTTTTCATAATACTTTTTAAACCTGTAGTTTACTTTTTTCTACAGGTTTTTTGATGACATAATAATAAATAATAAATGGTTTATAATCCTCGTCTATTAATTTAGATGAGGTTTTTTGTATTACAAATTTAATTAATTTATAATACTTATTTAGATGCCTAACTAACTATTTAATTTAGATGAAAGTTATACACACATTAACTTTTATCATAATTTTCTCATAATTATAAAATAGGGGGTCACTACGACTTTATCTGTATAAATATAGTAAGAATTACCATAATTCTTATAATTCCTATAATTCACAAGCCAACGTATAATCGTCATTAATAATTCCTTGAAGTTGGGCTGGCGATAATATGAAAACGTTTAGAATTAAACGGTAACGATCCTGTTGCACTAAATATTTTACTTGTTCAATATCTTTGAAATTTAAGTTACTTATTAAAATCTTTGTTGTTTCCATATTTAATTTACTATTTTATAGTATAATTATACTATAAAGCCCTACAATGCACACAACAGTAGGGTTTTGTGTTAGTTAGTTAATTAAAAAGGCATATACTCATCTTTCCATTCTGTTGGAATAGTTCTTATAATCTCGGTCATATAGTTAGAATAAATTTTACCTGTAGAGTTTAAGAACTCTAATATTTCTTCCCTTTTGTAGTAGCCCCACTCTTTATTATCTTTTAAGTATTTTACTACCTCATCTTTTGAATGGCTGCCTAATTTACCGTCTACTCTTATTTGGAGGTTATTAACTAGGTTCTTAAACTCAGTAGTTAAATTATCTAAGTTTATTTCTCTATCAGTAAAATATTCTTCATTAATTTCATATTCTTCTTCCATATAAGGAATACTAAATGAATTTTCTAGTGTCTCTATACTACTATTAATAGATTGTGTAGTAGATTCCTTTGACTCATATTTAGAGATTTCATTATTTAATTCCTCTAAGTATTCAGAGCGTTCTTCTATTTGAGCCGTAACCTCATGTACATTAATAATATTTAAGTTATTAATATGAGCCTCTAATTTAATCTCAGTCTCTCGTATTTCAGCTTCTAAGGTCTCTAATTTATTTATTAGACTTAGACCCTGTTTGTAAGATTCGAGGGCTAATTTACTTCTTTCTAAAAGAGAAAGTGTAGAAGGTGTTGTAGTTGTAGTTGTGTTTAACATAATATTTATTTCTTTTGTATTTGTATTAGTAGGAGAATGACTCGATGAGCCGTTAGGCGAATCACATTTATTTTGTTGGCAATCAAAAACACTGTATTTACTTAAAGGCTGGACTTTCAGCCCAGGTGAAAGCAGTGTGTGATTATTTATTAATTGCCAGAATGAAAATTTACTAAGTCTTGAACTTCCTGTGGGACACTGAGGCTCATTAGTTCGTTATAGGCTTCAATGTCTGGCAGAATATTTTCAGGTTTGATCCATTGATCACGGATGGCTTTAGTTACATTAACTAGCTTTTTATAGCCAGGATGTTCTTTACAACTTTCATTGCTAATAATAAGGTTTGTATTTTTAGTCCACCATTGTGGAACAAGCGGACTATTGAAAAGTTTAAGCCAAGGAGCTTCTTCTATTTTGTTACTAATGTTATAAGTCTTTAATCCTAGTTCCTTAATTTCAACATCCTTTTTAGCTTTAGTAGCGATTCCTTCATGTATTTGGATCTCGATAATCTTTAATCCAATAATTCCTTTAGCTATTGTGTCTCTAGAATTACAAACTTTAAGTAAGTCTATGGAATTACAGCTACAATAATTTTCAACTACTTCTCGTGCCGTTTCCAATAAATCCTCAAATATCTCAACTCCATCTGTATTTAGACGGTATAGAATCAATTCTTGGAATTCAAGACACGATAAATCATAACCTCTTTGGAGGTCTTCTAATAAAAGTTTAGATAACATTTTAGTTTTATTTGTTTTAGATGGATTTGTTTACAAGTTGTGTAGAGATAAAAATCCTTAAATATTTCAAGTTAGATTGCTCGTGAAATATCTAAGGATTAATTTTAATTAATTAGGCATCATACCTATTTAATTTTGGGACTATTGGTTTTTCTTCTATGAGTGAAGAGGGGAGACTTTTAATTCCTTCTACTTCTCCAAAAAGAATATTAGAAAATCTCTCTGCCTTATAAGGTAATTCTTTATATTGAGTTTCTTCTAATAATTGATATTCAACATCTACTGCACTATTAAGTAACCCTGCTTGTTCATCAGCCTTAGTATCATTAGCCTCAATAACTTTAGCAGTAAGACTTGCATAATTATCATTAAATCTCACGAGAGCCATATCCTCAGCATCTAACAGACGTGTCTGTAAATCAATCTGTGCTTCCCCAAGCAGCAAGTTTTCAATGTCAGCCCCATGTCTGTCCGCAATTTCTTGATTACGGTTTTGAACATTGTTTCTAACGATTTCTTTGTTACCTTCGTTTCTTGCCCTTCTTCTACGTAGGAGTTCATCCACACTGATTTTGTGTGAGTTGTTATTTGAATTATTTGCCATTGCATTATTGATATTTTATTTCTAATTTACGTGTATAGAATCAATTAAATTTAAAATCAATAAATATATGCTTTTGTATTACATAAACATACTTTATCACATAAATATTGAAATGTAAAATTTCCTTTGAACAAATTACTTAGGCTGAAGGTCGCCAAAATAAAATACCCATCAATATTTCTATTAACAGGTATTCTATATAAAATATTTTATTTAATTAGGGAGTTAGGGAGTTAGGGAGTTAGTTTATTACACTTTTAACTTTACGGCTACTCCTATTTTGAGCAGCCTTCACCTGGGATGAAAGAGCAGCCTTTACTGTTAAAGGGACAGAAGTGAGTGGGGGTGTGTTCATTTCAGAGTATTGTTTTCTATTAGAGTAATAATCTCTATTAACAGCAGGAGTAACCACCCTATTTATCTCATTTAGAACTTCCAGTGGCGCATCCTTTCTAATAATAAGCTCACTAGCATCTAGTCCTAAAATACTTAGACGATCTGCATTACCATCAGTAGATTTATTAAATATGATAGTATCAGGCTCAGTATTAATAACAAGCCATATAAAGGGGAACTTATTTCCGAGAGCATTAGTAGTCCTTAAAGCTTGGACTTTATTAATTGAATTAATTAGAGCCTCTGTAGCTTCATCATCTTTTAGTACTAATGTGGCGACTTTGCCTATACAGTTAGGCGCGGTTAATTCACATAATGAATTGTAGTAACTTACAGTAAGGTCAGTCGAATAAACTACTTCACCTACTAAAGTTACGTTTCTTTTGGCGGTCACTGCTGCTCTTATGTAGTCTGAACCTTTTGAAAAAGAGAGTTTTAGAATTGTTTTTGGAGTATTGTTATTTGACATTTTAGTTTTCCTTTTATTTTTAATTGTGTATAAATTGTTGTAGTTAATAAGTACAACAAAATAATCCTCTGAGAGAAATCTTAGAGGATTATTTTGGTATATTTAATTATTAATAACTTGGGATGAGTATAAAGGTAGAGGAAACCAATTATTATGCTTGTACTAATGGGAGTACAGGCTGTTGCTCTTCAATTCTTTCAGAGAATTGCTCTTCAATTCTTTCAGAGAATTGCTTGAAATCTTTCAGCACATAATTATTGAGTTTCTTTTGAGCTTTAATTTGTTCAGGAGTTAATGTTTTTACCCAATCAGACATACTTTTAATTTTCATAGTTTTTATATTATTTAATTTAATTTCTACTTGGTTTAGTAATTTATTTAAGTTATCTACTACTTCTTCATTATAACCTTCATCTGTATTTAGAGATTGCACTTGTACTAATAAATTTTCACTTATTTGTTTATTATTTAAAGAGTCTGAGGTCAGAGGAATATTATTAATTTCAAGTGATCCTTCATTATTATCATCGTTTAAATTAGATGATGTATTGTTAGATGATTTGATTCTAGGTTGTTTTAGTAGTTCCTCATCTGTTTTAACTTTTGCTTCTGCTTTTGCCTTATCTCTTTCTATTAAAAGTTTTCTACACTCATTAAGATATTCTTGATAGGCTCCCTCTTTATCACCAGTAGAATTTATAGAAGTAATAAAATTAAGAGTTATATCTTGACAGTCTGAAACATAGTCTTTTATCTTATATAATTTATCTTTATTTAAGATACCGTCATTAAAAAGTCCTATAAAAATTTTACTATCAATACTAACAGATTCTTTAATTTTATCAATAGTAGAGTTTAATTCTTCCTGTGCAGACTTATTTAATTGATCAAATAAAGATTTAGGTTTTTCCTCTGGTTTAATCTCTGCCTTTTTATTATTAATGGCAGTGAGCTTATTTAAAAGACCATCTACACCTACACTAAAAATTAAATAAAGTTCTGCCTCTATTAGTTCTGGTAATTCAGTAGCTAATATTTTTAAATTATCCCTAGTTATCTTTTTATCCGCATATAAATTCTCAAATTCAATAGTAGGTAAGTTAGGATACTTTTTACAAAGACCTTCTAGTATGTCTATGTACTCTAAATCTACTATTAACCTTTCTAATGTTTTATAGTTGAATCCTAATTCTAGAGCTAAATTTTCATTAGATTTACTAGAGCTTAAATTAGAGGGTTGGACATTTTTATCAGTTTTGTCCAACCCTCTAAATTGATTGATTCCTACTTTATTCTTAATAGAGTTAAATAGACGAGCGACTTTAAATTTAGCTTTACGGGCATCAAGTTTAGAGTATTCACGGTGATCTACCTTATTAGATTGATATCGCAACATACAAGCTTGTTTAAACTCTAAAGAATAGTTAGCTAACTCAACAATAGAAATAGTTATAAGGGTGTTTTTAACTGTTTGGTTCACTGCTGCATAATTAGTCTTTAAAGCCTCATATTTAGTATGACCATCCTGAAGTTCAAGTTTTCCGTCTTGAAGCTTAATAGCTATGAAAGCATCGCGTTCGTGATAAAATCCAGTTGAGATATCCTCTGCAATAGAGTTAAAAACTTTAACATCTTTATGAATATAATTATCAAGGGCAGGATTAATATAAATTAAATTACCTTCAATTAATTCCCGAATAGTAATTCTTTTTTGTTCTATAATTTTGTTATACATAGTTTTATAATATACTTATTAATGTATTTGTACTAACTACATTATAACATTAAAAAATCCTGTACATCTTACACACTAGGACATACAGGATTATCTAATTTAAATTATTTAATTATTTACTTTTGTTTCATAATAGTTTGAAACATATAATACACCTGATTCAGTTTGTTAATTCCACCTACTCGATCAGAAAGTTGAGCAAGAAAATTAATAGCTTCTCTATCCGCAGGGCTATAGCTATTAAGTAATTTTTCATATCGGCTTTCTTGCATCTGACGAGAATAATCTTCTTTTAGTCGCTGAATTTGTTCGACGTTCTCAGTTTTCATCATAATAAATAATAGGAGTAAGGTAATTATAAGTATTTATATAACTACTATTATACTATGTGTATTATTTATTTAAATGAGCTAAATAAGCTTCTTTATTATTGTCTTTTTTATTATTAAACATAATATATTACTTTTTGTGGTGTTTGTTGTTAATAAAAATCTCTTCTTAATTAAAAGATAGGGGAGTCAGGAGTCGGGGCATTTAAGAAGTGGCTATTCACTTCGTGAAAGAAGTGCAGAGTATTAATTACTTTAATTAATTAACAATTACTATTTTAAAGATCATAGAATTGTTAACCATGTTATTTGAAGTTACTCGTACAGTTGGCTCTTCATCATAATCTATCTGTATTTGAACATCTTCCTGAGCTAAGTACATCTCATATGTTTCTTGGAACATAGAATTAACTAAGTAAAATCTAATTCTTCCTAATGTGTTTATTTTATTAGCTGTACTAACCTTATAGTTCCTTTTATAAGAAACATATGTTTTGTTAAACTTCGTGCTATTACCTTGGTATTTTTTACTGAGTCCTCTTGTTGTCATGATATTTTTCTCCTTATTCCTTTTAATTAAGTAGTTAATTTAAAAACTGTCAGGTGTTCTTTTATATTCTAAATAGCCACCTGCATTATTTATGTCTTGCTGGGTAATTGTTCCTTCTTCTATTCCATAGATTAAATCATAGACTAAATCATCTACTAGACTTTCTATATGGTTTAGGGCAACGATCGCTAATTCTGTTGCGTATAAGTTGAGCATATTTCTATATTCTTCCTAGTATTTTATTTGGTTGTTTATATGGCTGTCTCCTCTGCTGTCTCTTTTGGTTTAAATATTATTAACACTTACAGTATTTTTGTACTTAAAAGATTTAATACTTAAATTTTCTATTCTGAATTAACAGACATAGGAAATTAGAAAAAGTATTTGTCTTTAAGTATCTTAAATACTAAAAGTATCTAAAGGTATTAAATACTAAAAAGAAACTGAAGGTATCAGAGGCGAATTTTAGGGATTAATAACCTTTATTTTAATTTTGATATTAAGTCCTTTATCAATAACTCCCAAATCCTATTTCTTAATTAAAAGATAATAAGATGTGCCTGAGAATTATTGACGTATGTTATTCATAATAAATTTATCATCACTAATTAAAGCGCATGAAATTATTATAAATAACAAACTTAACCTCAAAATTAGATAGGTTATTAAACAGTTTAGTGTCATGTTTAAGGACATGGGAAGTTAAGTAAATAACTTTAATATTTGGAATATGGTTTTTGACCTAAGTGAGATAGAGTTATGTTAGAGAATACTTTTGCTACATTTAAACTACCACTATTACATAATAGAGGCATTGAAGGATTTCCAGGCAGTTAGAGCTACTGCATAAGGATTAGAAGAATCTACTATTCCGTCTAGGAAGATAGGATTGATATTTCCTTCTAATGTTACAGCACTTTTAGTTAAGGATCTGAATAATCCATTTACGAGAGCTTCATTAGTTAAATCTGTATCCTCTACATACTTATTTGTTCTAGCTAATTCTGACTGTAGCATTTGCTGGGCTACATATTTTGATGCTTGTCCTAAAGCTTCTTCTCTAGTTACTACTTGACTTGAAGTTGACTTTTTGAAGCGATTGCCAGCATTTGTAGGGATTGCTTTGCCTCTACCTAAGTTAACTTTAGCTCTTGCGTATATAATCTTGAAGTTATCTTCATTACTTTCAGTGTAGCCAGCTAGCCCCCACTCTTCATAAAGTACGAATGAGCATCCTTTAATACCTACTAATTCAGCATCAGTAAACACATATCCTTCATTGTATTTACGAATGAAAGTTGAGTAAGCATTAAACATTGCTGAGTATCCTTGTCCTACTCTTATTCTGTAATGGTGGGCGACCTTTTCAGCTTCAGTGATTACATCGATAGTGACAGAATTACAGGGATTTAGAACGCTGAATTCTTCACGCTCTTTTAGGATGCCTTCTAGTAAGTTTTCACATCCGAAGGCTTCCATAGTATTTTCTGCTAATTCAGGATTTACTAAAGGATGTTGCATTAATTCAGCAGCAGCATCTAGATTAATTTCTTTTCTTTCTGCATCATACACATTTCCTATTCCTACTTGAGATGCAGGAACTATCCATAAGGTATCTCCATCATTATCTGTTTGGCTACTATAGGCTAGTACGTCAGCACTAGTAGCACAGGTATATTTACTACATACAGATTGATTCTTAGTCACACGAATGATAGCAGGAGTTAAGTCGATCATAGGATTACGATAGAAGAATACTACATCTCCATCTTTAACTACTTTGACTTTCTCACCATCTTTGTCGATCGCTTCACCTGTCACGAGGGGATTAGATTCGTCTAAGATAATTGTAGGGATTAGTTCTCCATTGATTTTTACGTGAACAGCTTCCTGAGAACTAAGTACTTTCATACCATGAGTATTAAACACTGTAGCTCCTTTAGTAAATCCTTTATTAGAATTTACTATGTCAGATCTCCATCCATCTAAACCTTTACCTAACCCTATTGCATAGTCAGCGATTAACTGAGATTGTGCAGCAGGTGCAGATAGTTTAGTTACTTTTAGTAAGCTTAGGAACGCATATACATTGTTGATTCTTTCATCATAGGAATATCCAGATTTATCGAATCTACCTTGTACGCTTAAGATATGGAAAGGTAGGATGACACTCCAGGGACGTTTTCCTTCGTCAGTTGCTCCACTGATTTTGATTCCATTAGGAAACTTTTGTGCTAATGCTCTGAACATATCACGGGCAGTACCTTTTTTATCCGCTGAAGTTAAGATATGAGCTAACACTTCACGACTTCCTAAAGCTTCGATGGCATCATAGTGTAGTTTAAAGTCTCCATCTACTTTAGTAGAGCTAGCTAATTCGATAGTACGTGCTATTTGTTTAGCTCTACGTCCTATAGCTCTTGTAGCCATTTCTTTAGTACCCTTGAAAGTAGTTAAGAAAGTGCTTTGGATGGGAGATAGTAATCTGTCAGGAGTGAAGTTCTCTTGAACAGAGCTAAGTTCTACAGCATAAACTAGAGGTGCTTGGATTCCTTCTGCATCGAATTCTAGGAAACTGTAGTCACTATCTATAATAGTTTCTTTTACAGTTTTAGGATCGAATGCACTAGCTTTTGCTTTTTTGAAACGCTTTAAGGAAGCACGGTTTACTTTTAGTTTAACAGGGTAAATCTTAGAGATTGAGTCCAGATAGGTCTGAACTTCATTGAAGTCTACTAATCCTTTAATCTCGAAGATGTCGAAGTCTTCATTGTATTCTACATAACGGAATTCTCCATCTTTGCAGAATGCGACGAGTGTATTAGTAGCATTTGCCCACATACGAATTAACATAGATTTGCGGTTTTTAACAGAATTATCATTGAAGATAACGTCTGCACTTTCTGCATCTTCTACTACTACATCATCATTGCGAGTAGCCATTCCTTTAAGTCCTTGACCGCGAGCTTTGTAGTTGTAATCTTCTACAGTAGCTTTAGCTTTTACAGTAACTTTTAAAGTACGAACTTCAGTGTTAATTGCTACGCCTTCAGAAACTTTAGCGTCTATGATCACTACATCCATATTATTAGAGTTTAATAGGATTTTTTGACCGTTCCACTCTATAGCTTCTCCAGGACTTAATACTGTATTAACTTTAGTTTCTAAGAACTTTCTAACATCAGAGATTACTTGGCTTACTTGTCTTTGACGAAAAGATAGGTCAGCTTTAGAGATTACGATAGCTTTGTATTCTTCGTTGTTAGCGAATACTAAATCTATGTTTAGTGTTCCTTGTAGTCTTTTGTTGATTTTATATACTAAAGGTTTACGTACTACGAATCCTCCATCTCCTACTACCATTGAAAGTAAAGGTGCATTTAAGAATAAGGAGTTTTGTAGTGTGCCGTAGTTAGCAGCTAACTTACCTTCAGACATTTCAGCCATTAGAGCATCTAATTCGGGGTTAACTACTTCAGCACTTATGTGCTTAACCATTGCAGGTCTATTGAAGAATTTACCTCCTTTGTTGTCTCCTACCATAGATACTGTTCCATTTGCGCTAAAACCCATAATAGTTACAGCATCTCCAGCAAATGCTCTTTTAGTATTGGTTTTATCAGGTAAACAGAATCCGAAGAATCTACTTGCAGCTTCTAAACATCCTTCTACCCAGTTAGAGTGCGTTTCAGTTTCAGCACGAATTATTAATTCACCAGCTTTGTTGACATGATAAGCCACTACTTCATTATCACGTAATACTTTTTGAGCATCTACTAAGTTAGCTACGTTAGGTTGAATTGCAGCTTCATTGTAGATAGTATTGTCATATTCGCTAGCTTCCCATTCACTTACTAATACTGTTCCTACGAGAGCTTGTAAGAAGTTTTGTGCTTTTCTAAGTCCGTCTTTCTTAGCTACTGCACGTAGAATATCAGAGATTAACAGAGTAGCTTCTCCTTTACTGAAGCAATGCTTTTCTCCCTCGAATTTATAGTTGTTTTGTACTCTTACTAATCTACTGTTCATAGAGTACATCGAAAGCTCTTTAGGCTCGTCATTTCCTAAGAACCATCCTAAACTGTTAGTAGTATACTTAACAGTTAGTTTAGTTTGAGCATTAGGATTACCGAAGCTTTTGAAAGTGAAGGCTCTGTAATTTCCTTTTTCATCTACGAGAGGTAGCTCTTTTATTGCATCTTCTAGTTTAACTTTCCAGGGATTAGGCTCACTAGTTGGTAAGTCTAAGAATCTTTGATAACCTTTGTGGTCTAACTTGAAAGGTTCTTGCGCCCAGGCTGGTGCTTTACCTTGAAACACTAAACATAGAATTCCAGGGATTACAGCACTACAGGTATCAGGCATATAAGCCTTTAATATTCTTTGTACTCCTATAGAAGGAACATGATTATTAGCTACAGATACTGCACCTCCTTTCACTAAGCCTAATAGTGTTTGTAGTTTACGGCTTAACGAGATAGGCGCACTATCACTTTCAGTTACTATTTGTTCTAGTGTCCATAAGTCATCTTCTCCTATGTGGTCTAGTCCTAATGCTCCTGCTGCTAAGTTAGTAGCTAAGGCAGCTACTAAATATGTTCCGAAAGCTGAAGATGTCGCGATCTTTTCTAGTCTCTTTTCTATTTTTTTAATTACTGACATTTTAGTTTCTCCTTTATCGTTATTGGGAATTAGGGTATTAGTGTTGTTGTTGATAGTTGAATTATTAAAATTAGACATGGTAAATTAACTACTTCTTTGAGTAGCTTTAAGCTCTTCACCGAAGCGAAGAGAGGTTTTGTTTATAAGGATTGAAGGATTGGGGACATCTCACTTATTTGAATACGTAGAGATGTATACGTCGCTTGGCGTTTTTTGAAAAGTGTTTACATAATTTCCTGTATGACGGGAGGGTACATAGTCATACATTATTTGAGTATTTTATGGCTAGCAAAAATCTTGAAAAGCAAATGCAAATTTATATTATTCAAAGCAAAAATACAAATAAATGAAACTTAAAAACACAGCAAAAATATTTACTAAAAACAAAAGATTTTTTACCTACAATTGAGGTAGTTCTAATGCTAATATACGAGTTATAAAGTAATAAATATAAAACAAATAATTATGGGAATCCAGTATAGCAATGATATTCCTTATGGAAATGATGTAGAATCTATGACGCTTGATTTTAGTCTATTAGAAGAACAAAGACGTTTAGAAGAAGAAAGTTTATCTCGTCCTATTGAGGCTAATGAGTGGAAACAAGAATATACTGAAGATTTACAATACTTCTTTAATGAAGATAGAAGTGTGTTTAATAGATCCCTAACTTCTTCTTCTCCTACTTATAAAGATTTTCAGTAGACAAAATAACATCTCAGTTACTATCTACATAAGTAACTGAGATGTTATAACATGATTAACTACAATTGTATTAAATAGTTTAATAGAGCTTTGTCTCGCCGTTCTCACTGAGCGTGCGAAGTGCGAAGATGAGCTTAATTAAAGTTCTGGAATATCAAAACTATCTTTAGCAGCTAAGTAATGCTTGATGATAGTTTCAGGTGAGTTACCTGATATTCTTCCTATCGTTGCTATATCTATCCCTTCTCTGACTAAGCGAGTGATAAAAGAATGTCTGAGGCTATAAGAGCGTAAAGCTTTATCTAGCTTCTCATCGCATATCAAGCCTTGTATAACTGTATTCCAATAACGCCGACTGAAAGTTTTCTGATTGACATAACCTAGTGTGACACTAGGAAATATTAGATTATGTTTATTTTCATAAGTAGCCATTGTATTGAGTAGTGTTGAAAGCTGCTGATTAATTGGGAACAGTCTGATTTCATGAGTTTTAGTATGAGGTAGTAAGATGCCTTGGCTGTAGGCTTTATTAAATCGAATATAGAGTCTGTCATTTTTCCGTTTAATATCATCCCAAGTCAAAGCATGACATTCACTAGGTCTACATCCCACCAGACTAATAAAATCAATCATTGGAGCATAGTAAGAGTGAGGATAAATGCTACTAGGTTTTACATATTCATCACTATAGAATGCTCCTACAATAGCTTTAACTTCATGTGGTTCATAAGCTTCAATAGGCTTCTTACCTCTCTTAGCTATTGATATTGCTGCATAAGTATTAATCTCAATCTTCCCTGTCTTAACTGCTAGGTTGACGGATGGATTTAAGCAGTTAGAGAAGATAGGTAATATAGAACCTGAACTATAGCGAGTTAATAAATGAGCCACAAATTCACTGGCTTTATCAAGTTCTAAAAGTTCTTTTGGTGTTCTTCCCAAATAATGCTTCTCATACTGTACCCAGTGTTTTTTAATCGTTGTAGCAGCTATGCGAGTCTTACTTGTTTCTTTGTACGTTTTCCAAAGGTCAAGTAGATTCGGTTGCTTATTTGCTAGTTGAAGTCTTGAAGCTCTTTTAACACTATATTTGGCGAGGGTATGGTCGTAATTTCCTGTTTCAATATCTGAGTTGATTATGTTTGCCAGCCTAATAGCAGAAGCCCAAACAACATCACTATCTTTACCTACTGTTAAATCCTCTTTTGTGTTTGTGGGATAGGTGAAGCGAATTTTGATTGAACCATTTCTAACTGACAGGCTAACACGCCCAATTTTAGCTTTTCTCTCTTCGTTGTTGATATACATAGTGTTTCACCCTTCAGGTGCTAACACACGATTTACACACGACTTAAAAAGAGAACAGAGAAAACAGTTTTATTTGACCAGTCAAATTGGAGATACAATTATAGTTTTTAAATAACTCAAAAACACCTACAAGTCTTGCATCCCTTTATCTTCAAAATATTTATCAAAAAACATCAATCAATGATATGATGATAATTCATAAAAACGGGGCGTAGCGCAGCTTGGTAGCGTACCACTTTGGGGTAGTGGGGGTCGTGGGTTCAAATCCCGCCGCTCCGATTAAGATACAATCAGGGTTTTAGCGATTTCTTGAAAGGGAATTAATTGGATTATTTCTATAATATCCCCAATTAATCCCCGCTTGAAATAGTTTACCGAAAAAATGGGTTTAAAGCCCCGCCGTTTTAGGGCGGCTTTATATTTTATTGGAGTTATATTCTCCAGTAAATATGTTAAGATAGAGTTATGCTCACATTCACTTATCGCTATCGCATCTACCCCCAAGCTACCCAACAACAGCAGTTGATTGAGTGGATGGATATTTGCCGCAACGCCTACAATTATGGATTGCGGCAAATTAAGGATTGGTGCAATAGCAGAAAGTGTTTGATTGATAGGTGTTCTATCCACCATGAGTACATCTTGGGGGCGAATCTCCCCTTCCCCAACGAGGCAGTCCAACATAGTGCGTTGCCCGGAGCTAAAAAAGAGTTCCCGCGCCTTGCCCTTGTACCGAGTCAAGTGTTGCAACAAGCGATTAAGCAGTTGCACCGTTCCTGGGAGGGGTTTCAAAAATTTGGACATGGATTTCCCCGCTTTAAAAAGTTTGGGCAATTCAAGTCGTTGCTGTTTCCCCAGTTCAAGCAGTCGCCAGTAGTAGGAAATTACCTGCTGTTGCCCAAGTTGGGACTTGTCAAAGTCAACCTGCATCGACCTACCCCCGATGGGTTTGTAGTTAAGCAAGTTCGCGTCATCAAGAAAGCCGATAGGTGGTACGCCTCTATCGCCCTCCAGTGCGATGTACTTGTCCCCGAACCCACACCACACGGTCATCCGATTGGGGTGGATATCGGGCTTGAGAAATTCTTGGCAACTTCTGATGGCGTTCTCGTAAAACCGCCCAAGTTTTTTAAAAATCTGCAAAGCAAGCTGAAATTGCTGCAACGTAGACTTAGTAGAAAACAGAAGCGTTCTAAAAACTACGAGAAAGCCAGAAACAGAGTTGCTTTGTTGCACCACACGATTGAGAACACGCGCAAAGACTTCCACTTTAAACAAGCTCATGCCCTCTGTGACGCTGGTGATATGGTCTTCATGGAAAACTTGGACTATACCGTCATGGCTAAAGGAATGTTCGGTAAACATATGTTGGACGCGGGTTTTGGAGCATTCCGAACTATCGTTAAATATGTGTGTTGGAAGCGGGACAAGTTTTTTGGCGTGGTTAATGCTAGGGGGACTTCTCAAGAGTGTCCTGAGTGTGGGGCGGTAGTTAAAAAAGACTTGAGCGTTAGGGTGCATAACTGTCCTAGTTGCAATTTTGTAACTGATAGAGATGTAGCAAGCGGTCAAGTAATTAGAAATCGAGGGATTGAATTAATTAGTACCGATGGACAGTCGGGAATCGAAAGTATCTGTGCAGTCGATCTACCGGGGGTGAAGGAAACTTCATCTAGGCAAGTGGCGAAACCTCGCAAGAGAAAAACCAGAAAGTCTAAATCGTGAGGTTTAGAAGCCCCATGCCTTCGTATGCGGGGAGATGTCACGAAACCTTCATCTGATTGAAAACATTAGGCTACAGCTTTGTTAGGCAAGACTATTACTTCCTGCCATCTTCTACCATTTTTAATACTGCTGATAGTTTCTCTCGAAACATTAAACTGAGAACCAATTGTTTTTTGAGTTAGCTGACCATTAGCTAGCAACTGCTTAATCTGGCTAACCTGGGACTCAGTTAACTTGGCAAACCCGTTATTCTTGCCTTGGGTATTAACTGAATGTCTAAGTCCATTGCTGTGAGCATGAGACATATTCTCTGATGCACTTAAGCTGCTATGCATTTAAACTGTGATAATAGCATTACCTTTATTTTTTAATATTCGTCCCCATTTAATAATTAATCCCCCTTCATTTAAAAGCTGATGTAACAAAAATTCTAATTCCTCTATGGATTTAAAGAGTCTACCCGCAATATATTCTTTCGCCGAAGTTTTTTGAGCCACCTATAAATTCAGCTATTTCTTGTTGGGTTTTTCCATCATTAAGTAATAATAAAATTAAGATTCGCGCTCGATAATATCTCCATTTACTTCTCTTTTTAGAGCTTTTTGTAGTTTTTCTTTTTGTTCTGATGTTAGATTATTTTTGGCTGGCATTTTTGAGTTGCGATCGCGCCTGTAATCGCTTTTTTAAAACTCTGTCATTATACCAATTTAAACGCTTAACAGCTTATTAATTGGCATACTGTGAATTAGATTAACTAACTTTCTATTAGATAATTCATTAGCTAACTTGTCAGTTGGACGATAAATCTGAACTACTACTTCATCTAGCAATCCAAGTTCAATCCACCTAGTCCAATCTTGTAGATACTTTGTGATGAATAGTTAGGTAAGTTTGGAGATAAAGACACAATACCCCTCCCCTTTTTCTATAAGATCTCAAAATTGTTAAGTCATTTTTAACCAACTAAAAACTTGAGTTACTTCTAATTCCAAATCAATATCCTCTAAAACAGGTAAAAGATCGCTTTCCTGCAACAAAACGGGTTGCCGATTGGGAAATAAAACCAAAATTGAACGGTCTTCTGGATCGATTAACCAACCTAACTGACAACCATGCTCTAAACAGTAGAGGATATTACCTGTTACCCGATTGGCTCTTTGTTCGGGAGAGAGAATTTCAATTGCCCAATCTGGACACAGTAAAAAATCATTGGGAATTTCTCCATCAGCATCAAAAGCAATTCGCGACCATTTGAATACTGCTATATCAGGGACAATAGAGCGATTACCAAAACTACAGCGTAGTTCTGGCAAAGCATAGGCAACTTTACTACTTTCTGCTGCCTGATTGATAGTATTACAGAGTTTTAGCTGTAAACGGCTATGTTTCCCCTTTGGCATTGGCTTGCAAATAATTTCGCCATTAATATATTCTTGAACAGGCTTAGTTTCTGGCAGAGAAAGAAACTCATCGAGGCTTATCGCTTTGCTGGTTGAAGTAGTCACGATTTTAAATCCTGCAAGTAGGATAGATTTCAGTCTAAGTCTGACTATGAAGTTGAAAACCCCTTTCCTCTCTAGAGCGATGCGATTCGTTAGTTGGGCTGGGGACTAGCGAGACGATCGCATTTAGTAATTGGTCAAAGTCAGTAGGCTTGGTTAAATGTTTTTGAAATCCAGCACTTAATACTTGTTGCTCGATATTTGCTGTAGCATAGGCTGTCAAGGCAATGGCAGGAATGTTTCTACCACTTTCAGCAGGCAGCGCTCGCACGTACTTAATTAAATCATATCCATCGCGGTAGGCTAAAGCAGTCTGAGACACCAGAGCTTTTTGCTCGGTGGTCAGATTTAGTTTCAGCTTGGCGGTGATTACTTGGCACATTATCTTCAAGAACTCTGATATTATTGTATCTCGTGAAGGTAAGGAAGGCAAGGGATCGAGCAAGGAATTTGTTCGTTCCCTCATACACCGCCTCCCTTGCCGAGAGCGAAGCTTGTCGGATTGGCTGGCGGTGCAATCGTTCGCTCACTCGCGTGTTCTCCCACCCCCAAGCGGGGTACCGCTATGGAGGGGGAATCCTGCTGTTCTAGTTGAACTTTTGCACTGTGAGATTCCAATAAAAAAGTCAAAAACTCGCACGTGTCAGGTTCGTCATCAACTACGAGAATTTGTAGTTTTTCAAGGATCCCAGTTGTATTTTTAGTGAAAGCAGCAAACGATTTCGCTTCTTGCGGTATTGGAAAGAGGTCGGTGTTCAAAACAGGTAGTCTAACGGTGAATGTTGCACCTTCTCCTTTTCCTGGACTGGCTGCCCAGATTTGACCGCCATGTAATTCAACTAAGTGGCGAGAAATGGCTAATCCTAAGCCTAAGCCTCCTGCGGCGCGGGTGATTGAAGAATCGGCTTGACGAAAGGAATCAAACACATGGGGCAAAAATTCAGCCGATATTCCCTGTCCTGTGTCTTGAACTTGTAATTGAACATGAGAGTCTATCGCCGTTAAGATAACGTCGATGTGTCCGCCTTCAGGAGTAAATTTGACCGCATTGGCAAGTAAATTCCAGACAATTTGTTGTAATCGAATAGTATCGCCGCGAACTGGACAAAGAGAACTATCAAGATTTAGATCTATTGAGATTGATTTTGCTGCTGCCGCCATTCTGACTGTTTCTAAAGCAGCATAAATTACTAATGGAAGTTCGACTATTTCCGAGTTCAAGTTCATCTTACCGCGTAAAATGCGGGATACATCGAGTAAATCGTCAATTAATTGGGATTGCAATTTGGCATTGCGCTCGATCGCTTCTAAGGCAGACTTAAGATTAGAACCACTTAAATTGCCCTGGAGCAATAAATGCGCCCATCCCAGAATCGGGTTCAGGGGGGTTTTTAATTCATGGGAAACGATCGCTAGAAATTCATCTTTGATGCGATTAGCGGCTTCGGCTCGCTCTTGCGCTAGTTTGCGTTCCTCGGCTTCTGCCAAAGCGCGATCTCGTATTTGACGATATTCATCAACCCGAAAGGTGAGATCGGTTACATCTTGAATGGAAAACAAAGCATAATGGCTTGATTCACCCTCTCGCCCAGAAATCGCCGTCACAGTTGTCTGCTGAACGCGATATTTCCCTTCGGGTAAAGTTGAGGGAATCAGATGTGGATGCAATTGAGAGGAAAAAATCGCAGGTGGGCCACCTTCAAAAATCGATTGTAATCGCTGAATGTAGTGAGGCTGATAGAAATGGGAAAAAAATCGTTGAATTGGTTGACCTAAAATCTTCTGTCGCTGAATTTTACTCCACTCTTCCAAGCATTCATTCCAAAATAACACCACTAGATCTGAGCGAAGCACACAAGTCCCTATTGGGATGTGATCTAGCAGGTTAAATCGTTCTTGAGCTTGAGAGAGTTGATCATTCATAATATATTTTACCTAGAAATTTACCTAGAAACTTCCAACTCGCGATCAATTGCTTCGAGTAATGCATCAAAAGACCTCATCTCAAAAATCAAAATAATGTCTCCCGTAATTTGCATTTGCTCGATTGTAAATCTTGCTTGAGCCAGTAAAAAAACGGTTTCATCAGTAACAGGATAATCTGATAACAACATATGCTCGATGGTGTTTTCTGAATAACTGGGGATTTTGTAATTCATTTGGTGGCGAAGTAGATTACTAATTGAACCCATTACGCCATTGATCACAATATTGCCAATTTCACTCAGAGTTCCAATTTTAACAGCATCGAGATCTCGTGAATTAGGATCTTCTCCCGTTAATACGGAAACTAATGCCGCAGCACTTTCAGTGGGAAACACTAGTTCTGCACTACCACTAAGAGAGCCTGAAAAATTGAGCCTTACTGCCGAAAACCTTTGGTGATCGAATTGCTTAACAAGTTCCTGACGTAATTGTTTTGCCTGATAAACTCGAACAACAGGAATTCGTAGCGAAATCCGCGAATCGACCATATCGGTAAGCATACTCGCAGCTCGTCCCACACCAATGTTAATAAATTCTTGCAGGGCATCGAGTTGCTCGGCAGTGAGGGATTTCATGCCTTGCACCTATTTGAATCTAATAATTGCTGAACAGCTTGACGAATTTCATCTTGCTTGGGAGGCTTATTAAGAAAAGCACTCGCTCCTAATTCAATTCCCCGTTGACGCGAAGTATCTTGTATATCGGCTGAAATAATCGCCGTCGGGATAGTTAAGCCCTTTTCCCGTAGAATTGCCAAAAACTCAAATCCATCCATCTCTGGCATTAATAAATCTGTGAGAATACAATCTGGCTGGCGATCGCTTGTTATCTCTAAACCTTCAAGTCCATTTGTAGCTTCGAGAACCTCATAACCATCAGCTTGTAAATACTTGCGGATCATGCGACGAGAAAATGCTGCGTCGTCTACAATCAATACTGAAATCATGTTCGCAATATCCATTCTGGTAGATTTGACTGATTTGAGCGGCAGTTCGCACATTAGACTCCCTCACCACTGTTCAGCAATTCTTGAGACAGAACATCTATCTTCGGGTAGATTTTAGACAGGCCAAAGCTTAATAGGATGACAAGTGATTATCTATCAAATTAAGTATGGCTTCTGTGGATGTAGACGAAGAGGATATTAAAGCTTTTATAATTGAGAGTTATGAAAACCTTAATCGAATTGAGCATAACATCCTCGACTTAGAACGAACATCTATCGATCGAGAGATTTTAAATCAAATTTATCGCGCTTTACATAGTATTAAAGGAAATTGTGGATTTCTGCCTTTTCCTAAATTAGAAGCGATCGCTCATGCAGGTGAAGGTTTATTAGGAGCCTTACGCGACGGACAAATAGAAATAACCCAAGAGATTGCCACAATTTTGTTGCAAACGGTGGATGGAATTAGACAGCTTCTAGGTACAATCGAATCAACCTCAGAGGAAGGGGAAGCAGATTTTTCCACTCTAATTGAAACATTAAATGAAAAATTATTCACCCGTGGCGACATTCCTGATGAATATTTAGAACAGAACCTAAAAGTAAAGCAAGATGAGTTTTTTCATCCCGATAGCCAAACTAATTCAGCCATAAATTCAGCAGTTACAGAATCAACGATTCGAGTCGATATTAGTTTACTTGAGCGCGTGATGAATTTGGTCGGAGAATTGGTACTCACCCGCAATCAAGTAATTCAACTCTCTGGTGCATTACAAGACTCGACTTTAACTAAAACTTGCCAACGCTTGGATCTAATTACCAGCGAACTGCAAGCAGGAATTATCAAAACTCGAATGCAGCCAATTAATGTGATTTGGCGTAACTTTCCAAGAATGGTTCGAGATCTGGCGATCGCTAAAGATAAACAAGTGCATCTCGAACTTGAGGGCGCAGATACTGAACTTGATCGCAGTATTCTTGAAGCGATTAAAGATCCTTTGACTCATTTGCTTCGTAATTGTATCGATCACGGGATTGAGTCTGCTGCTATCCGTAGTAGTCTTGGTAAATCGCCGCAAGGATATTTATGCCTTCGTGCCTTTTATGAAAGCGGCAAAGTTAATTTAGCTCCACGGCGGGAAGCCCCGCGCTCTGTGCGATAGCACGAGCGTCGGGATGAGAGCCGTGACTAGGTTTAGCGGTCAAAGTTTTATCGCGCGTCATATCTTATGCTAAAGTACCTG
>Ga0114940_10000251_pt1 | contig 29983 bp, 28 predicted proteins | sample ColdCreekSource_FD_87195 | JGI IMG/M metagenome (GOLD analysis project Ga0114940, IMG submission 87195) | Groundwater microbial communities from Cold Creek, Nevada to study Microbial Dark Matter (Phase II) - Cold Creek Source | ecosystem: Environmental > Aquatic > Deep subsurface > Groundwater ...
CCCCTTGAAGCCGATCCCCTGCAGGCGCGAGAGCGAGTGCCCATAGCCGCACGAAGGGTCCCAAATTGTGCAGCGCTCGACGATCTCGGGCAGCAGGCTGATCGAATCGATGATCTGCTCCCACTCCCAGCCCTCTTCGACGTACCAGTCGAGCGGGTGGCGCTTCGCGGCCTTCCCGGTGGAAAGTTCACCCCGCATCGCCCAACTCCTCGTTGAGCATGTCGCGCAGCTGCCGCTTCACATCGTCGCTTTTCAGCGCCGATGTGATCGCAGACAGGTTGTGCTTCTGCTGGGTAGCTGACAGCCGGGCCAGCCCGCCCGTAATCGCGTTCAGATGCTTCATGTGCGGCATCGGTGCTGGCCCGCTGGCCCGGTCGATCCCGGCCACCACCCGCGCCTCGTCCGCGCTCAGCTCGGGATTGCCGAGCAGCTGCTCGATCACCGCGCGACGGTGCGTCTCGGACTGGATGTCGGCGATCGCCTTCAACTGGGCGGCGTTGTTGCCGACCACCGGATGGTCGGACAGCGCCTGCGTCAGCGCAGGGAACGGTTCAATGACCAGACGGTAAAGCGCCAGCGCGCGGTGGATTGTGCGCTTGTCGCGCCCGAACGCGTCGGCGACAGAGTCGGCCCAACCGTATGCTTGCGACATCGTGTCACAAGCATAGTCTGTCTCCTCCTGCAGTGCCTGCTCGGCCCGGATTTCTCCCGTTTTCACGCGATCCCAGCGCGCCTTAGCTCCCAACTTTCCATGGTTAGTTGTGCCTCGCTCTTCGCCAATACGCGCCTTCGCGGCTTCGACCGTCGCCCGGATGAAGATCGCCCGCTCCAGCGGCGGCTGATCACGCCGGTCAAGGTTCTCGCTGGCTTCCTCGTCCAGCGCGTCGCTGTCCGATCCGCCAATCCGCTCCAGCGCGAACACCTCCGGCAGCTCTTCGATCAGCGCGCCGTTGAGCCGGTGCATCCCGACCACCAGCGTCCACGGTTGCTCGATATTGGCGGCGCTCTTGCGCACCGTGATCGGCGTCCGTTGCCCGTGGATCGCCATCAGGCGGCCCAGCGCCGCAGCCTTGTCCGGGAAGTACAGCCCGAGCCGTTTGGGAATGAAGATGTCGGCAGGCGCGATGCGCAGCAGCGCCTCGCCGAAGGTGGAGACGCTGTTCATTTCGCACCTGCACTTAGACGGTGCACCGGCAACTCAATCGGGTAGATGTCGGGGCGCAGTGCATGCCGGGAGACGCCGGTCTCGGCTTCGACCTTCAGGACGAATTCGGCAGGTACTCGCTTAGAGCTTTGGACCCACTTCCAGACGGCAGTGGTGCTCACCCCGCAAATGCGGGACAATTTTGCTTGCGATCCGGAGGCGGTAACCGCCTGAAGGAGCGCTTCGAACGGGGAGATAGAATCAACCATATTTGCCACAATGTCAACTTTAGTTGACTATGGCAACAACGAGATTTGACTATGAGGCGGCAACCTTAGTTGCGACGGGTGGGGAGTGATTAAGAGTGACCGACTCAAGGCGCGAATTGCCGCGCGCAAGACCACCCAGGCGGACCTCGCCAGGGCAATCGGTGTGTCGCCACAAGCCATCAGCAAGATGGTCACCGGCGACACCACGGATACATCGAAGCTCTACCAGATCGCCTCATTTCTGCACACGACGCCGGAATATCTCGCGGGCGAAAGCGATGAGGCTGATCCTTCGGCGGTCGCCGATCGCCGACTACCGTTCCGTGGCGCCGAGCCCGAGTTACCCTCCGATCTCGTGCAGATCGACCAGATCAACATGGCCTATGGCTTGGGCGGAACTTTCATCGACAATGACGCGCTCGAGGTGGAGAAGGTCACCTTCTCCCGCGCTTGGCTGCGCAGCTACACCCACTCGTTTCCAGAGCTGCTCTTCACCACTGACGGCGTCGGCGATTCCATGGAGCCGACGATCAGCGATCATGACGTCATCATCGGCGATCGCGGTCAGGTTCGGCTTGACCAGGTCAAGGGTGACAAGATCTGGGCCTGCGTTTTCGCGGGCGTCGGAATGGTCAAGCGGCTTCGCGCGCTGCCGGACGGAACGGTGCGGATCATGTCGGACAATCATGTGGTCAGAGACGAGCTTGCGACCGATGGCGACCTGCATATTGTTGGCCGCATCGTCGCCGTGGTGAAGCGTCACTGATGCGCGCGGGCGGGGTAATTTCACTTGCGGTGGTAGGTGCGCAGCATCCTAACGCCGATGGCTCCGACCGGCGCTTTGAACTGGCGCTATGCTCGCCGGGTGAGCCGGTCGATTTACGACCAGAGCCGCGCAACAAGGTCGATGCGCGCGCCGTCGCCATTTTCTCCTGCCGTGGGCAACAGATCGGTTACCTGACAGCGGAACGGTGCGGCCATATCGGTGCTATCATCGGAGCCGGACGCGAGTGGCGCGCAGCCTATCAGGCGCGCGCGGACTTTGGTGCCTGGATCAGGATTGCTTTCGATGGCGCAGAGCCGGTGCTCCCGCCGCAGAATGGCAAGGCTGCTGCCGGAGCCGCTAATGAGACCGACGATTGGTGGCCAGCGTGAGAGAAGAATGAATAGCGTCCGAATTTTGGCTTTCTGCCTTTCTGTCTTTCTGGCTGGCTGTGACCGCCCGGCTGCAACAGATGATCGGCCGGTCTCGGTTGCCGCGGCTTCGATTAGCTCACCAATACCGGCAGCTATGCCTATTGAAGATGCAATCTCTGCTCTGCGCAAAGAGCCTGAAATTGTTGACCTCATGTATGACCGGGATGCAGCGGTAAAGTGGACCATTGGCGTCAAGGATGATGGCTCGAAGCGGTTCGGTTACGCTAGCTTCATCTGCCTCCGGCTGTCCGAGCTCGGCGTGACGGAGGACAACACAGTCGTGCGGATCGTCGACATCTCTCGGTTCAGATCGAGTGGCGGGGACGCTCGCGAGGCCAGCCTTGGCGGCGTTTCTTGTGAGACCGACCAGCAGTGGGACCCGTGACGCGTGCGTTCTCCCCGCAGCTACTACCGCCTCTGGTGCGGCAAGAAGTGCTATAGCGCCTGGCTGCTCGATCGCGACGACATCTTCGAGCGCGCCGCAGAGCTTGGGCTGGGCTTCCGCAATGGCAACGTCGTGTCGCTCGGGCCGCTCACCTGGATTGAACAAGGCGAACGCAAATATGCCCGCTCGCGCACCATCCCGCTGCCGCGCAGCCGATGATCTACGCGATCCGGCTTACGACCGGCGGCCTCCTGTTCGATCCCGACGCTGGCGAGATATTCATCTTCGATGACCCGGCTATCGCCGTGGCCTTCATCCGCCCAGGCGAGCAGCTCGTTGGGCTGCGATATCCGGAATGGCCGGCTGAAGGCCCGCCGAAACTTGTCCCACTTCAGCGCCGGCCGCGCAGTTGATTTGGCGTGGGCCTGCCGCCCTAAGAACGCGGATTTCAGCCGATCCCATCGCCTGATCACCCAAAATTTGAATTGGGCACCCTAACTGCCCCAGTTCGTCCCACTTCGCGTAGCTCATGACCGTCTGAATGGTCGCTAAGAGGCCTCTCAAAGCCCGGTTTTCCGCCTCTAAGAAGCATCCACGCCAAATTCCCTGACTCCAGTTGCTCTTGTCCGCCGACCGTCTAAATTAACCACCACTCTAGACAGTCCGGCGCGCACGTCGGTAGCCCAGCCGGAGACCACGAATGGCCGTTTTCCAAGCCCGCCATCCCAAGCAATCCCGCAAAACCCCAAAAAATCCCGTCCCAACGACACTCTAGAACCTTGTGTCAACTAACAGCGGGGGTTATTTTATTCCATAAACCAGCCGTGGCTCACCACCAGCGACTGCCCAGTCAGCGCGTTGCTGGGGAAGGCCGCAAACAACAGCGCGACCTCGGCGACATCCTCGATCGAAGTGAATTCGCCGTCGACGGTCTGGCCGAGCATGACCTTTTTGACTACTTCGTCTTCGCTGATACCAAGTTCCCTGGCCTGTTCGGGGATCTGCTTGTCGACCAGCGGCGTGCGGACAAAGCCCGGGCAGATGACATTGGCGCGCACGCCGTGCTGGCCGCCTTCGCGGGCGATCGTCCGCGCCAGGCCGAGCAGGCCGTGCTTGGCGGTGACATAGGCGCTCTTGAGCGGCGAGGCGGTCTTGGAGTGGACCGATCCCATCAGGATCACTGCGCCCGAGCCCTTGGCATACATATGCGGCAGTACCGCTTTCGAGGTCAGGAACGCGCCGTCGAGGTGGATCGCCAGCATCTTCTTCCAGTTGGCAAAGGCGAAGTCCTGCACCGGATTGACGATCTGCACCCCGGCATTGGAGACCAATACGTCAACCGTGCCCCAGGCTGCGACCACCGCCGCGACCCCGTCATTGACCTGTTCCTCGCTGGTCACGTCCATCGCCACGGCCATTGCCGCATCCGCGCGCTCTGCGTTGATTGCGTTGGCGGCGGACTGCGCGGCTGCAAGGTTGAGATCGGCAATTGCCACTCGCGCGCCCGCGTTGGCAAAGCGCTTGGCGATGCCGAGCCCGATGCCGCTGGCGGCACCGGTGACAATGCAGACTTTGTTGATGAGGTTCATGCGCGCAGCTCCTTGTTGGGAAGTCTCTAACGCCGTTTCATGCTGCGCTGCAACATATCGATTGTCAGGCTGCGGCGACTTCGACTGTTTCTTCGCCCGCCGCTTCCAGCAAGTGCTCTTCCACTGCCTTGAGCCGCGCGGTCGCGTCGATTTTCTCGCCCAGCAAGTCCGTGACATAGAAGGTATCGACCGCGCGTTCGCCGTAGGTGGCGATATGCGCGGAATGGACGATCGCCTTGGCTTCGAACAGCGCGCGGGCCAGCCGGTTGAGCAGCGCCGGTCGATCGCGCGCGACCACTTCGACCACGGTGAAGCGGTTCGACGCTTGGTTGTCGAACCCGACCTCGGGCCGCACTTCGAAAGCGGCGGCGCGCGGACGGGCGAGCGGGCGCGCGGCAAGCTGCGGCACCAGCTTGACCCGATTGGCCAGCGCATCGGCGATCATCGTCTGTATCCGCTTGAGCTGGTTCTCTTCGGAGAACGGTCGCCCGAGCGGGTCCTGAACCAGAAAATTGTCGACCGCCATGCCATTGCGCGCCGTGTGAATCCGCGCGTCGATGATGTTGCCCCCCGCGAGGTGGATACCCCCGGCAATGCGGTAGAACAGGCCCGGATGGTCAGCCGCGATCACCGTCACCAGCGTTGCGCCGCGCGCGGCGTAGTATTCGGTATGGACGTCGAGCGACTTGCCTTTCGCCGCTTCGAGCTGGGTCAGGTTCATCGCGATGATGTCATCCGGCTCGGCGATCCAGTAAGCCTCACCAAGCTGCTTGCCGACGGTGTCGATCAGGCCCGCGCGCGCCGCCAGCCGGTCGCTGACTGCAGCCTTCTTGGCGGTAATCCGCTGCTCGCGGCCGTGCTGCTTGTGGCCCAGCCGCAGGCGTTCCTCGGCGGCTTCGTAAAGCTCATGGATCAGCTGGCGCTTCCAGCCGTTCCAGACCCCGGGGCCGACCGCACGGATGTCGACAATGGTCAGCATCGAGAGCAGCCGCAGCCGTTCGACCGATTGCACCTGCGCGACGAAATCACCGATCGTCTTCCAGTCGGCAAGATCGCGCTTGAACGCGGTCGCGCTCATCAGCAGGTGCTTGGCAACCAGCCAGGCGACCAGCTCGGTCTCCTTGGCGTCCATTCCCAGCCGCGGACAGAGCTTGAGCGCCACTTCTGCGCCGAGCACCGAGTGATCGCCGCGCCGTCCTTTGGCGATGTCGTGCAGCAGGATCGAGGCATAGAGAACGCGGCGGTTCTGGATCTTGTGAATGATCGCGCTCGCGAGCGGATGATCGGCCTTCATCGCCCCTTTTTCGATCTGTGCCATTAGCCCGATCGCGCGAATGGTGTGCTCGTCGACGGTGTAGTGGTGGTACATGTCGAACTGCATCTGCGCATTGACCCGGCCGAAATCGGGCACGAACCGTCCGAACACCCCGGCCTCGTTGAGCCAGCGCAGTGCATTCTCGGGATCGTGGCGGCTGGTCAGCAGCTCCAGGAACAGGGCGTTGGCGCGCGGATCGGTGCGCACGGCATCGACTGAACGGGCGTCGCGCACTGCAAGGCGCATCGCATCGGGATGGAGCTCAAGCCCGTTCTCGTCCGCGACCACGAAAATCTCCAGCAGCCGCGCCGGATCCTCGGTGAACCAGCTGTCGGACGGGACGCCGATTCGCCCGCCGAACACCGGATAGCCCTTGACCATCCGCCGCCGCGCCCGGAACCCCGCGAGCAGCCCGCGCGGCTGCTTTTTGCCCGATTGCTCCTCTAGCTGGGCGAGGAACAATCCCGTCAGGTGACCGACGCGTTTCGCCTGCAGGAAGAAGTACTGCATGAACCGCTCGACCGCCGACTTGCCTGGTCGGTCGGCGAACTGCATCCGCGCCGCCACTTCGCGCTGAAGGTCAAAGGTCAGGCGGTCCTCAGCGCGGCCGGTGATCATGTGGAGGTGGCAGCGCACCGCCCAGAAAAAGTCCTCGGCGCGGCGGAACGCGCGATACTCGGCCGGGGTCAGCAGGCCAGCACCGACCAGCTCGGCCGGACTGCGGACCTTGTGGAGGTATTTGCCGATCCAGTAGAGCGTGTGCAGATCGCGCAGGCCGCCCTTGCCTTCCTTGACGTTCGGCTCGACCACGTAGCGGCTGTCACCCAGTCGCTTGTGCCGTTCGTTTCGCTCCCCCAGCTTCTCTGTAACGTAATCGCGCTCGGTCCCGGCGACGACGTCGCTCTGGAAGCGGCGCGTGGCTTCGTCGTAGAGCGGCTGATCGCCCCAGACATAGCGTCCTTCGAGCAGCGCGGTGCGGATCGTCAGATCGCTCTTTGCCATCTTGACCATCTCGTCGAGCGAGCGGCTCGACTGCCCGACCTTGAGGCCGAGGTCCCACAGGAAATAGAGCATCGCCTCGATCACCTGCTCGCACCACGGGGTCTGCTTGATCGGGGTGAGAAAGGCGATGTCGACGTCCGAATGCGGCGCCATCTCGCCCCGGCCGTAACCGCCGACCGCCATGATGCTGAGCCGTTCACCGGTCGAGCGGTTGCCCGAGGGATAGACCTCGGTGATCACATGATCGTGGATCACCCGCACCAGTTGGTCGACCAGGAACGCCTGCTCGCTCGCACAGTCGCGTCCGGCAGAAGGCTTCGCTTCAAGCCTCCGGGCAATTTCAGCGCGGCCATCGGCCAATGCTGCGCGCAGCAGTTCGACAACCTGAGGGCGAACCTTGGCCGCACCGCTCGCCGCAACCAGCTCGGCAATTTGCCCTGCCAGGGCGCGCCGATCGACGATCGCGCGCTGGTCGGCAATCCGGCCCGCAGGCTTGGGCAGGCTCAGGCCGGGCTCTTCTGTTCGCTTTCCCACACGGTCAGGTAACGGGCCTTGAGCGTGCGCTTGTCAACCTTTTCGGTGCCGAGCCGGGGCAAGGTTTCCTTCTCCTGCCACAACCGCACCGGCACCTTGAAAGCGGCGATGTGGGCTTTCAGGAAATCGCGCAGCTCGGCTTCGCTCAGGGTCTGACCGTCCTTGACGAGGAACACCCCGGTGACCTGTTCGCCGAAGCGTTCATCGGGCATCCCGAACACGCTGGCCTCGGACACGGCAGGGTGCGCGTAGATCGCTTCCTCAACCTCGATGCAGGAGATGTTCTCACCGCCACGGATGATGATGTCCTTCTTGCGGTCAACGATGAACAGGTAGCCGTCCGCGTCGAGGTAACCCAGGTCGCCCGAGCGGAAATAGCCATCAGGCATAATCGCCGCCTTGGTCGCTTCGGTGTTGTTCCAATAGCCGAGGAAGTTGGCGATCGAGCGGATCGAAACCTCGCCGACCTCGCCTGCCGGCAAGGCCTCGCCGGCATCGTTCAGGATCGCGAGATCGACCAGCGGCAGGCTCGCGGTGCCGGTGCTGCCCGGCTTGGCGAGGTAGTTTTCGTTGAGGTTGCCGCAACCGACTCCATTGGTCTCGGTCAGGCCATAACCGAGCAGCGGGAAGGCATGCGGCAGCGCTTCCTTGATCCGCTTGACATGGTCGACCGGGCGCGGCGCGCCGCCGCCCGCAAAGGCGGTGCAGGTCGAAAGGTCGTACTTGTCGCGGTTGGGGTGCGTGGCGATCTCAAAGCTCATCAGCGGCACGCCGACGAAATAAGTGACCTTCTCGCGCTCGATCAGCCGCATTGCTTCTTCAGCATCCCACTTGGGCATCAGCACCAGCTTGCGGCCGATCGCGAGGGACTGGAGGAATACCGGCACTTCGCCGGTGACGTGGAACAGCGGGACGTTGACGATGGTGCAAGGCTGGACCGAGGGTGCCTCGCCGCGTTCGGTCATGATCGTCAGCATGGTCAGCGTCTGGGCAACGTAGTTCATCACCGCCTGGATCACGCCGCGATGATCGGAGAAAGCGCCCTTCGACTGCCCGGTCGAACCCGAGGTGTAGAGGATCGTCGCGAGATCATCACCGGTGAGTTCGGGCAGCGGGGTGCTGGCATCGCCTCCCGCGCCAAGCAGACTGGCAAGACCCTGCTCGTAACCACAGTCGTGCTCGAACACGATGGTTTTGGCGGGATGTTTGAAACCTTCGAGCCGCGCCGCGCGCGGGGCATCGACCAGCACGATCGTGCAGCCCGCCAGATCGATCCCGCCGGCCAGCTCCTCGCCCGTCCACCAGCCGTTGAGCAGGGTGGCGCAGCCGCCGGCCATCAAGACAGCGAGATAGGCGATTGCCCAGTTGGCGGAATTGCGTGCGGCAATGCCGATGCGGTCGCCTTTCTGCACGCCTTGTCCGGCGATCAGTGCCCCGGCGACGTGCCGCGCGGCGGCGTGGATCTGGCCGAAGGTCAGGCGCAGATCACCATCGACGATGAACTCGGCCTCGGCGTGCTGGGCGCAATAGGCGTCGATGTAGTGGACCAGCGTGGGCGGAGCGCCCTTGAGCATCGGCAAGGTGCGGCCAAACCGTTCAAAGGGCACGGTTTCCAGCGGCGCACCGGGGGCGGTGAGCCGGGTCATCACATCGGATACGGCATTGTCGAGTTCAGTGGCCATCTGGCGGTGTCATCCTCTCAAAGCCGAACGCGCCCCTTTTTCGCATCCGGTTGCCAGGTCAAACCGCATGGTTTGTATCCCGGCCTGCACTATGCCAGAAGGCGCGCCGATGGTTTGGCCATGCGTCCGCGTTCCGGTCGATCAAACACTTAGGGGTTAAGCTTCTTGCTGTCACTATCACTTGCCGCTGCTGCTGCAGACGCTGCCTCGAGTGCGCCGATCGTCTGGCAAGAGCTTGGGCTCAAACCCTACCTGTTCCAGATCGGCTCGTTCCAGTTGCGCTGGTACAGCCTCGCCTATCTCGCCGGGATCCTGCTCGGCTACTGGCAGGTCACCAAGATGCTCAAGGCCCCCGGCGCGCCGATGGCGCAGCGCCATGCGGATGACCTGTTCTTCTATTGCACGCTTGGCATCATCCTCGGCGGACGGCTGGGCTATGCGACCTTCTACGCGCCCGAGCTGTGGACCTCGATCGATCTGTTCAAGCTGTGGGAGGGCGGGATGAGCTTTCACGGCGGGCTGATCGGCGTCCTGATCGCGCTCGCTTGGGTGTGCTGGCGCGGGGGCATGAATTTCGTGCGGGTGGCCGATTATATCTCGGTGGTCGTGCCGCTGGGCATGCTGTTCGGGCGACTGGCCAACTTCATCAATGGCGAGCTGTGGGGCCGCGTGGTCGAAGGGCCGCTGGCCTGGGCGATGATCTTCCCGGGCGAAGCGGGACCGTTGCCGCGCCACCCGAGCCAGCTTTACGAGGCCGTGCTCGAAGGGCTGCTGCTGATGCTGGTCATGCTCTACCTGTTCTGGCGGACCCGCGCGCGGTGGAAGCCGGGCCTGCTGGTCGGCGTGTTCACCACCGGGATCGGGCTGGGACGGTTCGTGGTCGAATTCTTTCGCGAGCCGGATTCGCAGTTGCAGGAATTTGCCGTTCGTACCGGGCTGTCGATGGGCCAGTGGCTGACGATTCCATTGATCCTGACCGGGCTGTTCTTCATGGTCCGCGCGCTGCTGCGGCCGGAACTCAATAGCGGGACACCGACCCCCGCATGACCGAGGGGGTGCCGGATACGCTGGCGGCGATCTTCCGCAGGTTGATCGCGGCAACCGGGCCGATCAGCCTGATGCACTACATGGGTGAGGCCAACGCCCGCTACTATTCCAGTCGCGATCCGTTGGGTCAGGCGGGCGATTTCGTCACTGCGCCCGAAATCAGCCAGATGTTCGGTGAACTGATCGGACTGTGGCTGGCGGACATGTGGATTCGCGCCGGGCGCGAGGAGCCGGTCCACTATGTCGAGCTCGGGCCGGGCCGGGGTACACTCGCCAAGGACGCGCTGCGCACGGCCGCGCGCTATGGGTTTGAGCCGCAGATCCACTTCGTCGAAGGTTCGACTGCGCTGAAGGACGTGCAGCTTGGCACAGTGCCTGGCGCGCAGTGGCACCACGACCTCTCGACTGTGCCGCCCTATGGTCCGATCCTGCTGGTCGCCAACGAGTTCCTCGATGCCCTGCCGGTGCGGCAACTGGTCAAGACCGAAGAGGGTTGGCGCGAGCGGATGGTAGTGCCGGATGGCGACGCATTTGTCTGCGTCGCCGGGCCGCAGCCGATGGACCCTGCCGTGCCCGAGGCACGCCGCGACGCACCGCTGGGCACGATCTACGAGCTCAACCCCGGCGCCAATGCTACGCTTTACGAGGTCGCCGGGCGGCTTGTCGAACAGGGCGGGGCGGCGCTGTTCATCGATTATGGCCACGATGCCCCGCGCGATGGCTCGACCCTGCAAGCGGTGCGCCAGCATCTCAAGGTCGATCCCTTCATCAACCCCGGCGAGGCGGACTTGACCGCTCATGTCGATTTTGCCGCGCTCGCCCCGATCGTGCAGTCGCGCGGGTGTAAATGGCTCGGCACCGTGCCGCAGGGACGCTGGCTGCGGAGCCTGGGGATCGAAGCCCGGGCCGATGCGCTGGCCCAGGTCGCGCCGGAACACGCCGCAGCCATTCAATCCGGGCGCGACAGGCTGATCGGTGAGGGCCAGATGGGCCTGCTGTTCAAGGTGATGGGCCTTGCCGGGCCGAACTGGCCGGACGGTGTCGGCTTCTGATCGCACGATTGCGCGCGCCGCGAATGCGGCTAAGCTGCCCGCAATAGAACAAGGATGCTGGGGATGACGGGAGAAATGCGCCCGACGCTTTCGTCGCGCGCGGTCAAGGCGGTGCTGCTGTGGCTCTACCGCTGGAAGGGCTGGCAGGTCGAAGGCGATGCCCCGCGCTCTCCCAAGGCGATCATCCTCGGCGCGCCGCACACCACCAACTGGGATTTCATCTTCTTTCTGGGCGTAACCAATGCGATCGGCATCCGCCCGCGATTCATGGGCAAGACCAGCCTGTTCAAGTGGCCGCTGACCCGTTTCATGTATGACATGGGCGGGGTGCCGGTCGACCGTTCGAAACGCAGCAATTACGTAGAGCAGGTAGTCGCCGCGATCCGGGGTGCGAACGAGGATTTCCATCTGGTGATCGCGCCGGAAGGAACGCGCGGCGCAATCGAGAAGTGGCGCAGCGGGTTCTACCACATCGCGCACGGTGCCGGAGTGCCGATCGTTCCGGCCTGGGTCGATCACGTGACGATGCGCGGCGGGGTCGGGCCGGAAATTCCGACTACTGGTGACTTTCTAACCGATCTGCGCAAAATCGCGGACTTTTATCGCTCGAAGATGCCCAATCATCCCAAACTGGCGAAGCTCTATCGCATGGTGGACAATTCCGAAAGTTGAAGGACTGGTCCGATGGCTAATGCACTGATCACCAACTTCCTGCTCGTGGCGCTGCTGATGTTGGTGCTGTGGCAAATCGCGGTGCGGATCGGCGACGTGTCGTTCATCGATGCGGTCTGGGGCGGCGGGATGGCACTGGTTGCGCTGGCAAGCTGGTGGCAACTCCACGATCCCGGCGCGCGCGCCAGTCTGATCGCGGCGATGGCAGTGTTGTGGGGCGCGCGGCTGTTCCTCCACCTGATCACCCGCTGGCGTGGCCATGGTGAGGATACGCGCTATGCCCGGATGCTGGCCAAGGCGAAGGAGCAGGGCCAGTTCTCCCGTGCCGCGCTAACCGTGGTGTTCGGCCCGCAGGCGTTGCTGCTCTTGCTGGTCTGTCTGCCCGCGCAGCTCGGCATTCTGGCGAGCCGCGTACCGGCACCGGTTGGTGCGCTGGCGATGGCCGGGTTTGCGCTGTGGCTGATCGGCATGGTGTTCGAAAGTGTGGGCGATGCGCAGCTCAAAGCATTCCGCGCCAACCCGGCCAGCAAGGGCAAGGTGCTGAACACCGGGCTATGGCGCTACACCCGCCACCCCAATTATTTCGGCGATTGCTGCGCCTGGTGGGGGATCTGGCTCGCTGCGGCAGAGGCCGGGCCGCTGGTCGCGCTGGCCAGCTTGCCGGGGCCGCTGTTCCTGACCTTCACGCTGACCAAATGGTCGGGCAAGCCATTGCTGGAAAAAGGCCTCGCCAAGACCCGGCCCGGTTACGCCGACTATGTCGCGCAAACATCGGGTTTTTTCCCGTGGCCGCCAAAGCGCCCATCTGGCGGCGGAGGATAGCCTGTGCGATAGAAGCGCCGCGTGGGCGAATCTGCCCGCCGGAAGAAACAGAGGAGTCCCCCCTATGCGTCGCCTGATTCTCCCCCTCGTCGCGCTTGCGATGGTATCCGCCTGCAAGAAGGAAGCCGCTCCCGTTGCTGAAGGTAGCGAAGCCGCTGCCGCTGCAAGCGCCGCTGCTACTGCCGTCGCGATGCCCGCGCTGACCACCAATGCCCGCGCCGCAGCTGCTTACGCCGGTAGCTACACCCAGACCGCCGCCGCCGGGACGACCACGCTGACACTCGCTGCTGACGGCACCTACGAATGGACCGGCGCTGACGGCAAGGCCGTCAAGGGCAAGTTCTCGTGGTACAAGGACGGCTCGACCATCCTGCTCGATGCGGCTGGCGGCAAGGCGGTTTACGCACTCGCTGATGGCGGGGTCTACAAGCTTGCCAGCAACGATGCGCCGCGCACCGGCTTCACCGCCGACCAGCTGTGGACCAAGGCCGCGCAGTAAGCAGGCCTGCTGCCACACGACGACGGGGCGGCGTGAAAGCGCCGCCCTTTTCGTGTCAGCGGTACCGAACCCCCGGCGGCGTGGTTGAGCGCACCCGGTTGAGCTCGGGCTGAAGGTCCGTGGTGCGCTCGTCGCTTGGCGCAGCGCGCGGCGGGGTGGGTTTGAGCCAGGCCTCGAACGCGGCGATGTCACTCGGCCCCAGGGTGCGGACCCGTCCCTTGGTGAAGGCAGTATAGGTATCGCCCCCGTTGGCGAGGAAGTTGCTGACCGTGACGCGGTAGCTGGCCGCAGGACCGATCGGCTTGCCGTCCAGCGTCATCGCTACGATCCGGTCACCCACGGCGCGACTGCGGTCATAGCTGTAGGCAAACCCGGCCGAGGGGGTCAGGATCTGCTCGGGTCCAGTGGCATCGAACCCCTGCTCGAGGATCTCCTTCAGTTCCGCCCCGGTGTAGGTCAGCGTGAACAGGTCATTGTTGAACGGCTGGACCGCATAGATGTCGCCAAAGGTCACGCTGCCATCCACTGCGGGGGCGATCGAGCGGCGCACCCCGAACGGGTTCATGAAGGCGATCTGCGCGCCGGCGCCGCGGGTCGCGGCGAGCTGGGCGTCGGCGATCATCATGCCGAGCGGCCCGCCGCGGTTCTGCGCGTCGCCATCCGATTTGTTGACCGGTCCGGCAAGCCAGCCGACCTTGCGCTGCGCAAAGGCCCGGGCCGCGTCGACATAGCGCGCGACATAGTCCTTCACATCGGCGCGCGGCGCGAAGGCGGGGAAGCGCGGATCGACAGCCACTGGCCCGCGCCCGGCAACGTAGGGTTCGGACTGCACCGCGACATTGCTGGCGCGCTTGGCGACGACGCGGCGGGTCGCCGGATCGATCTCCAGCGTGATGTCGGTCACGAACCCGCCCCAGACCCCGGCGCTGGTCAGCAGGAACGGCTTGGCCGGATTGTACTTCGCGTAGTCGCAGACGTAGGACCAATGGGTGTGGCCCGAGACGACCAGATCGATCCGGGGGTCGAGCCGGTCAAGCACCGGGCGGATGTCGGCGCTGAGCCCTTCGCAGGCGTTGGGATTGGGTGCGCCGGTGGTGCGGCCACCTTCATGGACCAGCAGCACGACCGCATCGGCGCCCTGCCGCTTGAGCCCGTCAACCAGGGCATTGGCGGTGTCTGCCTCATCGGCAAAGCGGACCTGGCCTGAAACTTCGGGCGGGACCAGCGCACCGGTCCCTTCCAGCGTCATACCGATGAACCCCACGGTCACCCGGCGCTTGCCGCTGCCAAAGCTGCGCAGCGCGGTGCCGGGGAACAATGTCTTGCCATCGGGCGTGAAGACATTGGCGGCGAGGTAGCCGAATTTTGCGCCGGCGAAGCGCTCGACCTGGCACGGCTCGCGCGCGGTCAGCTTTTCGCAGCCGCCGGTCTGTTTGCGGCGCAGTTCGGGCACGCCGCCGTCGAATTCGTGATTGCCCACCGCTGCCAGATCGAGCCCGAGCAGGTTGAGCGCGCCGATCGCCGGTTCATCGACGAACAGCGCCGAGGTGATCGGGCTACCGCCGATCAGGTCACCGGCAGCCACCGTGACGTTGTTGGGGTACTTTGCGCGAACCGCATCGAGCGCCGAAGCGAGATAGGCCGCGCCGCCTGCGGGCAAGCCGACGACGGTTCCGTCAGCGTCCTGCACCAGGGCCGATTGCTTGGGCGGCTCAAGATTGCCGTGAAAATCGTTGATCGCGGCAATCCCGATGGTGACCGGTGTCTCCGGTGCAGACGGGATCGTCGCGCAGGCGCCAAGCAGCGGCAGGAACAGGGCGGGGGCGAGCTTCGACAGTGGGGAGAACATTGTTCCGCTCTAGCCCAACAATGTGACAGGGAAAACCCGGACGACCGATCACGCTGTCCTGTATTTGTAACACGGTTTCTTGAAAACTGACGGCAGGCATCATAAATCAGACAACAACAGTACTGACGGGGAGAAACCGCCATGGCGCGGCCGCAGACCGATATCGAAGCCGGGCGCGAACGCCTGATCGAACTCGCGATCGAAATGATCGAGGAGCGCGGCAGCGCGGCGCTGACCGTCAGCGAAATCGCCTCGCGCGCAGGGATGTCGCCCGCCAACCTCTATCGCTTCTTCGAGAACAAGGAGGCGCTGATCGAAGCCGTGGCGGCGCATTGGTTTCAGCCCAAGGTCGAGATCATGGAGGAAGTGGTGCGCAGCGAATTGCCACCGCGCCGCAAGCTGTTCGAATTCTATGCGCGCCGCTTCATCCGCCTGCGCGCCTCGTGGGAACACGATCCGGTCGCGTTCAAGATGTACTGCGAACTGGGCGAGGAGAATTTCGAACTGATCCGCTCCTACGTCGATCTGGGCGATCACTACCTGGGCGAGATCATCGCCGAAGCCATGGCCGAAGGATACTTCGCCGGGCTTGAGGTTGACGAGACGATCAGCATCATCAACCAGATGACCAGCGTCTACTGCAACATCGGCGCGATGGTGATGGTCATGCCCAAGTTGTCCGAAGCCAAGCTGGCGCGGATCATCGATGCGGTGTTCGATGGGCTTTCGGCGGAAGATCGCGGCGCGAAGTCGGTCAGCGGATTGCGCGCGGCTTAAGTCAGTGCGGAGACAAAAAGTGCGACGATTGAGATGATGAGGGCCGTCCTAGCAGTCCAATCTTCGCGGCGACGAAGTTCCTTGTGAGCAAGTAGGCCTCTAACCGATCGAGTGTCTTCCGAACGTATCAGTTCTAGAAGATCCTCTGTTCGCAGCCTTCGGATTGTCGAAGCACTAGTGTCTGGCATTTGGTCAAAGGGAACCGAGCCCCTCCCTTCAAACGTCCGTCCCCACCACTCTTCCATCGAAATTCAATCCCTCAGACGTCCAGATTGGCCACGTTGAGCGCGTTCTCCTGGATGAAATCGCGGCGCGGTTCGACCACGTCGCCCATCAGCCGGGTGAAGATCTCGTCGGTCACGTCGGCGTCCTCGACCTTGACCTGCAACAGGATGCGGTTGTCGGGGTCGAGCGTGGTTTCCCACAATTGCTCAGCGTTCATTTCGCCCAAGCCCTTGTAGCGCGCGATCGACAGACCCTTGCGCCCGGCGCTGAGCACGGCATCGAGCAGTTGTGAAGGCCGGGTGATCGATCCGTCGCCGCTCACTGTGCGGACCAGCGCGATCGGCGCGCCGTCATCCCCGGCGTCAGCTTCGCTTTCGGCCTCTGGTTCGGCGGCGCTGGCGCGGATCAGCCGGGCCGGGGCTGAATAGACCTCTGCGTTCTCGGTGGCGAGCCGGGCCAGCTTGCGTGCCTCTGCACCGCTCAGGAAAGCTGCTTCGACCGGGTAGACATCGGTCACCCCGCGCCAGATCCGTTCGACCTGCACAGACCCGTCCTCACGCAAGGAGGCCGCCCAGCGCGCTTCGCCGTCGCCGCTTTGCAGCCACTGCGCCGCTCGCGTCAGCGCGGTCTGGCGTGCGTTCCGGTCCAGATCGGGCGCGAAGGCCCCGGCCAGCGCGAGCGATTCGATCACCGCCGGATCGTAACGGCGCGGCACGAAGCCCATCAGGCTGCGCATCCGCAGCGCGTGTTCGACCAGCGCTTCAAGGTCGGGTCCGCTGCGTGCCCCGCCCGATGTTTCAAGCACGCGGCCGTTGAGCCCGGCTTCAACCAGATAGCGATCGAGCGCGGCGGCGTCCTTCAAATAGACTTCGCTGCGGCCCTTGGCGACTTTGTAGAGCGGCGGCTGGGCGATGAAGAGGTGGCCCGCGCGGATGATGTCGGGCATCTGGCGGTGGAAAAACGTAAGCAGCAAAGTGCGGATATGTGCGCCGTCGACGTCGGCGTCGGTCATGATCACGATCTTGTGATAGCGCAGCTTCTCAAGGTTGAACTCATCGCGGATTCCGGTGCCCATCGCCTGGATCAGCGTGCCGACTTCCTTGGACGAGATGATCCGGTCGAACCGCGCGCGCTCGACATTGAGGATCTTGCCCTTGAGCGGCAGGATCGCCTGGATCTTGCGGTCGCGGCCCTGCTTGGCGGAACCGCCGGCCGAGTCACCTTCGACCAGGAACAGTTCGCACTTGGCGGGATCGCGTTCCTGGCAGTCGGCGAGTTTGCCGGGGAGCGAGGCGATGTCCATCGCCCCCTTGCGCCGGGTCAGCTCGCGCGCCTTCTTGGCGGCTTCGCGCGCAGCGGCTGCATCGATGATCTTGCCGACCACAGCGCGGGCATGAGCGGGGTTTTCCTCGAGCCAGTCGCTCATTCGGTCAGCCATCAGGCTTTCGAGCGGCTGACGCACTTCCGAGCTGACCAGCTTGTCCTTGGTCTGCGAAGAAAACTTCGGATCGGGCAGCTTGACCGAAACGATCGCGGTCAGACCCTCGCGCATGTCCTCACCGGTAAGGTTGACCTTCTCCTTCTTCAGCAGGCCTGACTTTTCGGCGTAATTGTTGAGCGTGCGGGTCAGCGCGGCGCGGAATGCGGCCAAGTGCGTGCCGCCATCGCGCTGCGGGATGTTGTTGGTGAAGCACAGGACATTTTCGTAATACGAATCGTTCCATTCCAGCGCGACGTCGATGCCGATCCCGTCGCGTTCGGACGAGATTGCGATCGGATCGGGCAGCAGCGGCGTCTTGTTGCGATCGAGGTAGGAAACGAACGCGCCGATTCCGCCTTCGTAGAACAGGTCATGCTCCTTGACCTCGGCGCTGCGGCGATCGCGCAGCAGCACGCGCACGCCTGAGTTGAGGAAGGCGAGCTCGCGGTAACGGTGCTCGAGCTTTTCAAAGTCGAATTCGAGCACGTTCTTGAAGGTGTCGGTCGAAGCCGAGAAGGTCACCCGGGTGCCCTTCTTGACGCCGCCCTTGCCGTTGTCCGGTGCCGGGCCCTTGACCACCAGCGGCCCGACCGCATCGCCATGCTCAAAGCGCATCCAATGCTCCTCGCCGTCGCGCCAGATGGTCAGCTCGAGCCATTCGCTGAGCGCGTTGACCACCGAGACGCCTACGCCGTGAAGCCCGCCCGAAACCTTGTAGGCGTTGTCGTCGCTGGTGTTTTCGAACTTTCCGCCCGCGTGGAGCTGGGTCATGATCACTTCGGCGGCGGAAACGCCTTCCTCGGCGTGGATCCCGGTCGGAATCCCGCGGCCGTTATCCTCGACCGAGACCGAGCCATCGGGGTTGAGCTCGATCAGCACCAGGTCGCAGTGCCCGGCCAGCGCCTCGTCAATCGCGTTGTCCGAAACCTCGAACACCATGTGGTGCAGACCCGAACCGTCATCGGTATCGCCGATGTACATGCCGGGCCGCTTGCGCACCGCGTCGAGGCCCTTGAGGACTTTGATCTGATCGGCGCCATAGGCGTTGGCGTTGGGCAGATTTTCGGGCGGAGTGTCGTCAGTGCTGGCCATGCCCAGCATATAGGGATGGGAGCGCCTGACAGGAAGGCATTTCCCCCTTCCATCCACAGGCAAACCCTGCTCAATTCACGGCCAGCAAGTTCACGGAGAATGGCATGAAAAAGGCGATTGCGGCACTGCTTGGCGCGACACTTCTGGCTGGGTCGGTGGGGGCGCAGACCTCGGCGCCGATCCGTCCCGATCAAGCCGCGTTCCGTGAACTCTACAAGGAACTGGTCGAAACCAACACGACGGTCACCAATGGCTCGTGCACGCTTGCGGCCGAGCGGATGGCGGTGCGGTTGCGCGCAGCGGGTATTCCCGAGAATCAGCTGACGCTGTTTGCGGTGCCCGAGCATCCCAAGGACGGCGGGCTGGTCGCGATCTATCCCGGGACCGACAAGAAGCTTAAGCCGATGCTGCTGCTGGCGCATATCGACGTGGTCGAGGCGAAGCGCGAGGACTGGGTCCGCGATCCCTTCACCCTGATTGAAGAGAACGGCTATTTCTACGCCCGCGGTACGGTTGACGACAAGGCGCAGGCGGCGATCTTCACCGATGCTCTCGTCCGGATGGCGCAGGCGGGCTACAAGCCCAAGCGCACCATCAAGCTCGCACTGACCTGCGGTGAGGAAACCAGCGGTGCATTCAACGGGGCGGAATGGCTCTCGGTCAACCGCCGCGAACTTATCGACGCCGAGTTTGCGCTGAACGAAGGCGGCGGCGGGCGCTCGGATGGCAAGGGCAATGTCCAGGTCCAGACGATCCAGATCGGCGAAAAGGCCTATCAGGACTTCACACTCACCGCGACCAATCCCGGCGGGCACTCCTCGCAGCCAGTTCGCGAGAACGCGATCTACGCCATGGCCGATGCCGTGACGAGGATTCGCGATCACGAATTTCCGTTGCAGTTCAACGAAGTAACCCGGGTGTTCTTTGCCAAGGCGGGGACGATGCGGCCCGGTCCGACCGGCGCGGCAATGATCTCGCTCGCCGCCAATCCGGCTGACAGCGCTGCTGAAGCCATCGTCAATCAGGACAAGACGCTGCATTCGCTGCTGCGGACGACTTGTGTGGCGACGCTGATCGACGGCGGCCACGCGCTCAATGCGCTGCCGCAGACCGTTACGGCAAACGTCAACTGCCGGATGTTCCCAGGGCGCAGTTCGGACGAGATCCAGGCCGCGCTTGCTGCGGTAATCGGCAACCCAGCGATCAAGATCGTTCCGCACAAGGTCGGCAAGCCAATTGCCAAACCGCCCGCGCTCAATCCGGCGATTATCGGCCCGATTGAGCGGCTGTCGGCCAAGTACTTTCCCGGCATTCCGGTGATCCCGGCGATGTCGACCGGGGCGACCGACGCGGTTTACACTGGCGGCGTGGGCATCCCGACCTACGGCATCCCCGGCTACTGGACCGATCCTGACGGCAACGGCACGCACGGCCTCAACGAACGGATGGAAGTGCGCTCGCTCTACACGGGGCGCGATTACATGTTCGACCTGATCAAGCTGCTGGCCTCGAAATAGGTAACCCAAACACGAAGAGGCCGCCACGCCGGATGGCGTGACGGCCTCGTTCTGGGGATTGTGCTTTTACCGACTGGCTGGCGAATTACGCGAGCGTGGCGGTGAACATCAAGCCGCTGGCACTGGCCGCGGCGATGATCGGCAGCACAAACATTGCGATGCTGCGCATTGGGGTTCTCCTGTTGCGTTTGCGAATTCAGTTCGCATTTGCAACATAACTATTTTAGTAGAGATTACACGTGCAAAGACCCGCACGGATGTTGCGTATTTTGCAACTGCTTTGGTTGCATTCGATTAACATTCGCAAAATCGAGATCGGGCGCGATCCGGTGCATTCCGGGGGTTGCGTGAACCGCTCTGGATTGCTTGGCTACGCGGAGAAAATTTGATGTGGAACTGGAGAGATACCGATGATGCGCACCGACCCAGCCGCTATGCTCGATGCCGAATTCGGTTCCTTTCCCGGTCTAATCGCCGCTTGGGGCGAATTTCGCGGCGATGCCACCGCGCTTGACGACGGTGTTACCCGGTTGTCCTGGCAGGAAACCGCAGACCGGGTCGAACGGATCGCGGCGCGGCTGCAGGCGGATGGGCTTGAGCGCGGCCAGGCGGTGGCGATTCTGGGCACCACCACGGTCAACTATGCGCTGATCTACCTCGCCGCGATCCGCGCCGGGGGCTGCGCCGCGCCGCTGACCACCAGCGCCAGCCCGCAACAACTGGCCGGGATGGCCGCAGATTCGGGCGCGATCCATCTGTTCATCGACCGCGCCAAGCTTGATGAACTGGGCGATTTCAAGCTGCCGGTCACGGGTCAGATCGTGCTCGACGAAGATCTCGAGACCTTCATGTCCCCGCCGGGAACCAAGGCCGCACCGTTCGAACCGGCCGACAAGGACCCGCTCAACATCATCTATTCCTCGGGCACCACCGGGATCCCCAAGGGCATCATTCACAGCCATGGGATGCGCTGGCGGCAGATGACCTTCCGCGCTGCTCTCAATTACGGTTCGGACAGTCGCACGCTATGTTCGACCCCGCTCTATTCGAACACCACCATGGCGGTGTTCCTGCCAACGCTCTATTCGGGCGGTGCGGTCTCGCTGATGGGCAAGTTCGACGTCCAGAAGTGGCTGGAGCGGGCCCAGGCCGAAAAGATCACGCACACCATGCTGGTCCCGGTGCAATACCGCCGCCTGATGCAGTTCGAGCGGTTTGACGACTACGATCTCTCGTCAATGCGGATGAAATACTGCACCTCAGCGCCGTTTCCGGCCGATCTTAAGGGTGAAGTGCTGCGGCGGATGCCCGGTGGCTTGATCGAGATCTACGGCATGACCGAGGGCGGGGTCGCCTGCATCTTCCCGGTCCACGAACACCCGGACAAGCTCCACACCGTGGGCAAGCCTGCGCCCGGCCACTTCCTCAAGGTGATCGACGAAGCCGGAAACGAGCTGCCCCCGGGCGAGGCCGGCGAACTGGTCGGCAAGTCATCGACGATGATGCTCGGCTACAAGAATCAGCCCGAAAAGACCCGCGAGGGATACTGGACCAATCCTGAAGACGGCACGACCTGGCAGCGGATGGGCGACGTTGGCCGGGTCGATGCCGAAGGGTTTGTCGAACTGGTCGGTCGGACCAAGGACGTAATCATCTCGGGTGGGTTCAACATCTTCCCGATCGACCTTGAAATCGAGCTCGCCAAGGACGAGCGCGTGGTTGAGGCAGCCGTGGTCGGCGTGCCAAGCGATGCCTGGGGTGAGACCCCGGTCGGTTTCGTGGTGCTCAAGCCTGGTGTTGACGAGGACAATCTCGAAGACATCCGCACCGTCGCCAACAGCCGCCTCGGCAAGACCCAGCGTGTCTCAGCGCTTCACGCGATTGCCGAAATGCCCCGCAGTCACATCGGCAAGCTGCTCAAGACCGAGCTCAGGGATCTGGTGACGGCACCGGCTTGATCCGCCGCGCGCCGATCAGGAACAACGCCAGCGTGAACGCGCCGAACCCGGCAGCGACCAGCAGCGGCATGGTCGGGATCTGCGAAATCGCGCTCGGTCCGCTGAATTTGGCGAACACCGCGGCGTAGAGCGGCGGGCCGATGATCGCCGCGATCGCGCCGATACTCTGGGTCGCGCCTTGCAGCTCGCCCTGGCTCGAGGCGTCGACCGCGCGGCTGTTTAGTGCGGCAATCGATGGCTGGATGAAGCCTTGCAACCCGCCCACCAGGATCGCGACATAGACCATCGCCGTCGAAGTGGCGGTCGTATAGAGCACGGCCGCCGCGCCAAATGAGGCGATGCCGAGGAACACCGCGACCTTCTCGCCCAGATGCGGCGCGACCCAGCGCAGCCCCAACCCTTGGACCAGCGCGCTTGACAGCCCGACCACCGCGAGCGCGATGCCGATGTCCTTTTGATCGAAGCCCCAGGCCGCGATCGCGACATAGGACCAGATCGAAGGATAGACGATGTGCGCGAGCTGCCACATCCCGAGCGCCGCGACGAACCACAGCACCGCCCCGCTCTGGTGACGCAGCGCCTTCAATGCCGAGAAAGCATTGGCGCGGCGCCAGTCAAACGGGCGGCGATGTTCAGGCGCGAGGCTTTCCTTGAGCACAAACAGCCCGACCGCGACGTTGAGGAAGGCAAGACCCGCCGCCGCGAAGAACGGCAGGCGCGGATCGACACTGCCGAGCAGACCGCCAAGCGCCGGGCCGAAAATGAAGCCCAGCCCAAAGGCCATGCCCATCAGACCGAAGTTTGCGGCGCGCTTCTCTGGTGGGCTGACGTCGGCGATGTAGGCGTAACCCGCGCTCCAGCTTGCCCCGGTTATCCCGGCCAGCACCCGGCCGGCAACCAGCCACCACAGGTTGGGGGCAAAACCCATCACCAGATAGTCGATCCCGAAGGCGAACAGCGCGGCCAGCAACACCGGGCGGCGGCCGTAGCGGTCCGAGAGGTTGCCGATCACCGGGGCAAAGACGAATTGCATCGCGGCATAGCCCGCGCCGAGCCACCCGGCCCAGACCGCTGCGCTGTCGACCGGCATCTGCCCCAGGTCCATGATCAGTTGCGGCAGCACCGGCATGACGATGCCAAAGCCCAGCATATCGATCAGGATGATCGCGAAGACGACCCCGATTCCGGCGCGATGCGGCATGCTGGAAGTCTCCCCTTATCGGCCCCGGTCGCCAGCCCTAGTCCCTAGCCGATCACGGCAACTTGGCAATCGCAAGGGACAGGTTCGATGGCGGGAAAATTCGAACCGGAACTGGAAGTTGTGGTGCAGGTCTTGCAGGCTTCGATTGTCCCAGCGTTCATGCTCGCGGCGATCGGCGCGCTGCTCAACGTGTTGACCACCCGGCTGGCGCGGATCGTAGATCGCTCGCGTGAGATCAAGCGCGAGGTCCGAGCCGGTAACCGGCCGGCAAGGGAATTCAGTGTGGAAGTGGACTGGCTGATCCGCCGCAGCAAGCTGGTCCGTACCGCGATGTTGCTTGCTGTGGCCGCCGGAATGCTGATCTGCCTGGTCATCGCCTTGCTGTTCGTCATGGGGCTTAGCGCATTGTCGCTGCCCGAACTGGTCGCGGCGCTGTTTGTCATCGCGATGATGCTGATCGCCGGATCGTTCTGCGCGCTGCTTTACGAGACCGGTTTTGCCGGGGTCCAGTTGACCCAGTTGCACGACCAGCTCGACAACATGACCGAAACTGACCCCAAAGACTGACCGGCCCTTGCCAGTTTGGCATGCCGACCTTATCGGCCAGCCATGACAATCCAGCCCTCAGACTCGATCCTGATCGTCGACTTCGGCAGCCAGGTGACCCAGCTCATCGCCCGCCGCGTGCGCGAGGCCGGAGTCTATTCAGAGATCGCGCCGTTCAGCAGCGCGGCCGCCGCGTTCGAGCGGATGCAGCCCAAGGGGATCATCCTCTCGGGCGGGCCGGCCTCGGTGCTCGATGCCGACGGTCCGCGCATCCCGCAGGAAATCCTCGACAGCGGTCTGCCGATCATGGCGATCTGCTATGGCCAGCAGGCCTTGATGCATCAGCTTGGCGGCGAAGTGCTGCCCGGGGACAGCGGCGAATTTGGCCGCGCCTTCATCGAGATTTCGGACAGCTGTGTGCTGTTTGATGGCCTGTGGGCCGAGGGCGAAACGCATCAGGTGTGGATGAGCCACGGCGACAAGGTCACCGCGCTCGCCCCCGGTTTCCGCCCGGTGGCGGCCAGCGCCGGCGCGCCCTATGCGGTGATCGCCAACGATGAAAAGCGCATCTACGCGATGCAGTTCCACCCCGAGGTGGTCCACACCCCCGATGGCGGCAAGCTCTACAAGAACTTCGTGCGCCACGTCTGCGGCCTGCCCGGCGACTGGACCATGGCCGAGTTCCGCAAGACCAAGATCGAAGAAATCCGCGCCCAGGTCGGCAAGGGCAAGGTCATCTGCGGGCTTTCGGGCGGCGTGGACTCGGCCGTCGCTGCAGTCCTGATCCACGAAGCAATCGGTGAGCAGCTGACCTGCGTGTTCGTCGACCACGGCTTGATGCGGCTGGGCGAGGCCGAGCAGGTCGTCAGCCTGTTCCGCAACCATTACAACATCCCGCTGGTGCATAAGGATGTCTCGGCGCTGTTCCTCGGCGGGCTGGCCGGGGTCACCGATCCCGAAGCCAAGCGCAAATTCATCGGCAAGACCTTCATCGACGTGTTCGAGGATGAGGCGAAGCAGTTTGGCGGGGCCGATTTCCTCGCCCAGGGAACGCTCTATCCCGATGTGATCGAGTCCGTCTCGTTCACCGGCGGGCCCAGTGTGACGATCAAGAGCCACCACAACGTCGGCGGCCTGCCCGAGCGGATGAACATGCAACTGGTCGAGCCGCTGCGCGAACTGTTCAAGGATGAAGTCCGCGAGCTGGGCCGCGAACTCGGCCTGCCCGACATTTTCGTCGGCCGCCATCCGTTTCCCGGCCCGGGCCTGGCGATCCGCATCCCCGGCGAAGTCACGCGCGAACGCTGCGACGTGCTGCGCAAGGCCGACGCGATCTACCTCGAGGAAATCCGCAACGCCGGTTTGTACGATGCGATCTGGCAAGCCTTCGCCGTGCTGTTGCCGGTCAAGACGGTCGGCGTGATGGGCGATGGCCGGACTTACGACAACGTCTGCGCGCTGCGCGCCGTGACCAGCACCGATGGCATGACGGCAGACATCTACCCCTTCGACGCCGCGTTCCTGAGCCGCTGTGCAACGCGGATCATCAACGAGGTCAAGGGCATCAACCGGGTGGTCTACGACTATACCTCAAAGCCGCCGGGCACGATCGAGTGGGAGTGAGCATCGGCTCGATTTCAGCGGATTGACCGCACAAATCGTTCTTGATACGTTCCCTGCCTGCGTTGCTGACGAAGGGGAAGCGCCATGTCGCTCGACTACATCATGATCGGAACTGCTGACCTTGCACGGGCGCGGGCGTTCTACGATGCGGTATTTCCGACATTCGGCGCAGAGCTTGAGGCGGACTATCCACCGTTCACCTTCTGCTACCGCTTCCGCAACGGCACCCGTGCCTGGGTCGCCTTGCCGAACGACCAGCAACCGGCCGCACCCGGTAACGGCAATATGCCGGGCTTTCGTTGCGCGTCGGAGAAAGAGGTCAACGCGGCACACACCGCTGCACTGGCGCATGGCGGCAGCAACGAAGGCGATCCGGGTCCGCGTCCGCTTTACGGCCCGGAGTTCTATGGTGCCTATGTGCGCGATCCCGATGGCAACAAGATGAGCTTCATCTGCGACTGGATAGTGACGGAATAGGCGGCGGTTAGAGCTCACCCCAGTCAATTGGTTCGACCCGGCGCACCATCACGCCCCAGCAGACCATACCGATCACGATCACTCCGGCGGCGACCAGAAAGGCGACGCGGTAGTTGCCGGTGGCATCGATCGACCAGCCGGTCAGCAGTGGACCGATCACCCCCGACATGCCGGCGACGCCGTTCTGGATCCCGACCCACTTGCCCGCGCACCGCGGACCGGCGAGCGTCTGTCCGATCGAGAAGACGCTGAACGCACCCAGCCCATTGGCGAGCGAATAGCCGAGCAGACCTGCCACGGCGATTTCCGGGCTGCCAAAGGCGCAAGCCAGCATGCAAATCAGTGCGACCGCGAGCGAGGCCAGCACCATGAGCTTGCGGACCCGGCTCGGATCGTCGCCGCGGGCGATCCAGCTGTCGGCGACGCGGGCGCCCACCACCCCGAACACCGCCGAGAGCAGATAGACTGCGCCGCCCAGCCAGGCCATCGCGACGATCGAATAGCCCTGTTCCTTGACCAGGTAGAGCGGCAGCCATGACAGGACGAGGAAGTACGGATAATTCGAACAGAAGTGCCCAAGCGCGGTGCCCCACATTTCCCGCTTGGCGAGCATTGTGCGAAACGCCGGGGCAGGGCCATGATCGGCAGCCAGTTCGCCGTCGTGCGAAACCGGCTGCGGCCGCTTCATGCGTAGCCACGGCACCAGCCACATCAGCGATACAGCACCGAACACGAAGAACAGCGCGCGCCAGCCGAATTCGGCGACCATCAGCCCGCCGACAAGAATGCCAACTCCGTTGCCGAGCATCAGCCCGGCCCCGGTCATGGCGTTGGCTGAGGCGAGCTTGCCTGCGGGCACGTGCATCGACAGCAGCTTGGAACTGGCCGGCCATGCCGCACTCTCTCCCAGCCCGAGCAGCAGGCGCAGACCAAGCAGCATGGCAAAGCCACTGGCCAGCCCGGTCAGCAGCGTTGCGACCGACCAGAGCAGCAGCCCCAGCGCCAGCGTGCGGTAAGCGTTGATCCGCTCCGACAGCCAGCCTGAGAGGAAATGCCCCGGAACATAGGTCCAGAAAAAGGCAGAGATCAGCACCCCGATTTCGGAATTGGAAAGCTGGAGCTCGTCCTTGATCAGCGGGGCAGCGGTCGAAAAATTGCCGCGATCGAGTGCGTTGATAAAGATCGCGATCGCGAGGAGCAGCACCAATGTGTTGGCGGTGTTTGAAGCGCCGCGTGCGTCCATCCGGACTTCACTAGCCATATTCCGCAATCCCCCCAAAGCGCGCCCGGTCTCTGCCTAGGGGGGTGGGCGGCGATCTCCAAGCGATTGTGCGCGGCTCAGTCAGCCGCGACGAACTTCCCGGCGGCGCGGTCCTTTTTGACCCTGAGCCCGTCGAACACTTGCCCACTCATCGCGATCCAGACCCCGGGTGCGGCGATCTGCGCCGTGGCAAAGGCCATGCCGAGATTGAAGTTCGCGTCGGTCTCGGCAAACCGGGCCGGGCTGAGCGCGCCCGTGAGCACGATCGTTTTGCCCGGCACTTCGGCCGCCAGCACCTTGGCCGTCTCAGTCATGGTATCGGTGCCGTGGGTGACGACGATATGTGTTTCCGGCGCTTCAAGGGCTGCTTTGGCGACCGAAAGGCGGTCTGCTTCGGTGAATTCGAGACTATCCTTGCGCATCACCTCAACCACCCGAAACGGCGCTGCAACCCGCGCTTCCTTGAGCAAGGCGGGAATGCCGCTGTCGACGATCTGGTATTCGCTCAGCGCGTCGAAATAGTTCTTGTCGATCGTGCCGCCGGTGGTGAGGACGAGGATGGGCTGGGTCATACTCTCCCCTTAGCCGAGGATGCGCGCGAAACCCAGACCGCCAGCCAGATGATCAGCGGTTGAGCGAGCAGGCGCGGCACGTGATAGCCCAAACCCAGACCCCCGCCCGGCTTGGCCAGATCCAACGCCATGTGGTTGAAATTGGCCGGCCAGACGCACAGTGCATAAGCCGCCAGGCTCCAGCCAGCGGCGCGGCGCAAGCGTGGCGAGAATGGCTGCAACAGCCCCGCAGCTCCGACGATCTCAGCCACCCCGGTGAACGCGACAACCAGCTCGGGCGCCGGCACCCAGACCGGGGTAATCGCTAGAAACGGGTCGGGTGTCAGCAGATGCAGTGCTCCTGCTGCCGCATAAAGCAGCCCAAGCACGAGGCGCAGCGCAGCGCGGGCCAAGTTCACCAGTGGTAGTCGACGGGAATTGCGCGCAGTTCAGCGGGTCGTCGTCATCCGGATCAATCCTTCGCGGCAACACGCTTGTAAGGCACGAACTGGCCCAGGCTGATGAACCCGGTCGGGAAATGACCGGTGCGATCGACCGTCTGGACGATGTCGAGACGGCAGAACTGGCTGCCGTAGACCTTGGTGACCATGATGTCGTCGCTGTCGAGATCCTCGGCATTGCGGGGCACATTGACGTAAAGCGTGCTGCCCGAACGATAGACGATCGCGGTCTTGTCGAGCACCTGCATGTCGCGGGTGTCGGTGGTGCTGATGCAGCTGCGCGGCTCACCGGCAACGCGCCCATCCAGAAGCTTGTCGAGCCGCTCTTGCGGAGTCAGGCGCGGCTTCGCCTCCAGCACTGGGCCGGTCAGCAGAGCTGCACTGGCAGCGAGGGCGAGGGCGATCTTGCGCATGGGATCTGCTCCTAAGGTTGCCGGTCAATTCTGCATCGTAATGCCTGAACCACGGCTGACTGTCGATCCATGCTTGGCGCGTCGCGCGAAGTGCGCTGCCGCAACCAGCCGTCAGGCTGAACCAACCAACGTCACCCGGTACCGCCAACTGTCAGTCCATTGATCAGCAAGGTCGGCTGACCGACGCCCGCAGGCACACTCTGCCCGCCCTTGCCGCAGATCCCGACGCCTTCGTCGAGTTCCAGATCATTGCCGATCCCGGTGACCCGCGTCAGCACGGTCGGCCCGTCGCCGATCAGCGTCGCGCCCTTGATCGGCGCACCAATCTTGCCGTTCTCGACCAGGTAGGCCTCGGTGCAGGAGAACACGAACTTGCCCGAAACGATGTCGACCTGGCCGCCGCCAAAGCTCTTGGCGAACACGCCCTTCTTCACCCGGCTGAGCAGTTCGGCGGGATCGTCGTTCCCGGCCTTCATGAACGTGTTGGTCATCCGTGGCATCGGCGCGTGGGCATAGTTCTCGCGCCGCCCGTTGCCGGTGGCGGGCACGCCCATGAGCCGGGCGTTGAGCCGGTCCTGCATATAACCCTTGAGCACGCCGTCTTCGATCAGCACGGTTTCCTGCGTCGGGGTGCCTTCGTCGTCGATCGAGAGCGAGCCGCGCCGCCCGCTGCTACCGATGCCCAGGAGGGTGCCGTCATCGACCACCGTGACCCCTGGCGCAGCGACCTGCTCGCCGATCCGGCCCGAGAAGGCGCTGGTGCCCTTGCGGTTGAAGTCGCCTTCGAGCCCGTGCCCGACCGCCTCATGGAGCAGCACGCCGGGCCAGCCGGGGCCGACCAGCACGGTCATCTCGCCCGCCGGCGCGGCAATCGAATCGAGATTGGTGAGCGCCTGAGCCAAGGCCACGTCGATCGCGCGGTTCCAGGTTTCGGGCGCGAACAGATCGTCATAAAGCCGCCGACCGCCCAGCCCGAAACTGCCGGTTTCGCGCCGCCCGTCGCGCTCAACCACGATTCCGACGTTGAGCCGGACCAGCGGGCGCACGTCGTGCGCGGTGAAGCCATCGGCGCGGACGATCTCGACCACTGACCACGAACCGGTCAGGCTGGCGCTGACCTGCACCACGCGCGGATCGCGGGCGCGGGCGGCCGCATCGATCGTCTCAAGCAGCTTGACCTTGGCCTCGAACGGCACGGCGTCGAGCGGTGAGGCGTCGGTGTAGAGGTGGCGGTTGCTGCGCTGCGGCGGCGGTGCGGGCTGGCCCTTGGCGGGATCGAGCAGCCGCAGCGTCTCACCCGCACGGCGGATCGCGGCCTCGCTGATCTCGTTGGCGTGAGCGAA
>Ga0114940_10000252_pt1 | contig 29820 bp, 25 predicted proteins | sample ColdCreekSource_FD_87195 | JGI IMG/M metagenome (GOLD analysis project Ga0114940, IMG submission 87195) | Groundwater microbial communities from Cold Creek, Nevada to study Microbial Dark Matter (Phase II) - Cold Creek Source | ecosystem: Environmental > Aquatic > Deep subsurface > Groundwater ...
CAGCGAACCGAGGCAAAGTGCGGCATACAGGGCCGCCGTCTGATGGCAGGATGGAACGAGCAGTTCTTGCTCCGCACACTTGGATTGAGTGCATCTGTGTAGATTTAGATGCGATTGCCCTGCATGCGGCCCGCCCCCATTGTCAGATCGTTAGCGTGCGCAGACGAGGTTGCCCTCGGCCAGCGGGAAGCGATACAGACCGACAAAACACATCTCTTCCGTGCTGCTGTTGCCGAACATGACTGTTTGATCTGTCGTGTTCTTGTAAGTGCACTCGACATCGACAGTGTCACCTGCGCTCAGCTTCAACATCGCCGCGGGATACTGGCGCTGCTCGTTGAAGTCGTAGGCTCCGTCGAACAAGGTGACAGGCTCGCCCTTCGCAGGCTTCGCGACCGCCTTGAGATGCGTGCCGAGCTGGTGCATGTGCGGGCTGACCGCAAAGATGGTCGCGTCGCTCATGAGCGTGCATGTGCCCTTCGAGGTCGACTCGCCCTTCGGAATAGAGAGCTGCACCGGGCCAGCGAGCGTGACCTGTGCGAACTCTTTGACCTTGTCCACCGTGGTGGTCCGGATCTTCACGCCGCTCAGGCCCTTCAGCGCGCCGTCTTGCAGGTTGAACAGGTGCAAGTTCAAGTTGACCTGCGAGCCCTTGGGGATCTTGTACGCGACGCCTTCCGGCAGCGGACCCGACGAGTAATCCTCACCGACACCGGAGCCGAGCAGTGTCACGTGCCCGTTGTCGTTGGCACCGCATTCCTCGATGCCATCCGGTCCAGTAGGCTCCTCATTGAGGCTCAAGAGTGTGTGGTGCGTGCCGAGGGGCGCGATCGGCTGGAACTCTTTAATGTAGAGATCCTCGGTCGCGGTGAGGCGCGCGCAGCGATAGCCTTCTTCGCCGCCTGCAAGCTCCCACGAGCCGTCGACGAGCGTGCGCCAATCGCTGATGTCCGCTTGCTTGGGCACGCCTCCTGCGGGCTTGGCCGGCTCGGCAGGCTCATCTGTTTTCTCTGGTGTTCCCGCGTCCTTCGCGGCTGCACCTGCGTTGGCTGAGCCAGATGCCTCGCGCCCGGACGCCCCAGCTTCGCCTAAAGAACCAGCGGCTTCGCTGCCGCCTGCATCCGCTGTCGCTTGTGATTCTTCACCCGTCTGCTCATCAGAGCCGTCACAGGCCGCGCACGCAAGCACGAGAAGAACGCTGGAGATGATCTTGGTGTGGTCCGTGGTTCCGAGCATTTGAGTTACCTATACGCGTTAAAGTCCAAAAAGCCTAGTCTTGCAACTAGGCTCAGCGTCGGCGCGCGCGGAAGCGCTTGAGGTATTCGCTTGCGTTGAGCGAGAGCGTACGGGCAAACGTGCGGCGCAGGGTCTCGACGCGCCCGAAGCCCGCTTGCGAAGCGACGTCGTCGAGCCCAAGCGTCGTCTGCTCGAGCAAGCACCAGGGCAGCAACGTGTCGAGCACGCCTCGTTCAGGCGCCAATGCGCGCGTCGCGAGCACGTCGATGCCCGCCAACGCGGCTCAGGCCGGAGCTTGCGCTACACTGCAGCCATCGACGATGACGATCTACAAAGTGATCACTTCTCACGCTTGGCAGGCTGCGCAGCGCGCAGGTGTTTATGAAGGCAGCGCGGACGACCAGCGCGATGGCTTCATCCACTTCTCCAGCGCGCAACAGCTAGCGGAGACGTTGCAAAAGCACTTCGCAGGCGCGCGCGATCTCGTACTGTTGTACGTACGCGAGCCTACCGAAGCACTGCGCTGGGAACCTTCGCGCGGCGGCGCGCTGTTTCCGCACCTGTACGGCTCGCTGCCCATAGCTGCAGTCGAGCGCGTGGAGGCGCTCACGCTCGACGAGCGCGGCCTCCACGTGCTGCCTGAGCTAGCCTAGAAGCGGTGCGCGACCGTGAGGCCCCACTCGCGTGGGCGTGCGTACGAGAGCTCAGCGATGCCGAACGCTGGGCTCGAGGCGTTGCCTGAGACGCGATAGCGCTCGTCGGTGAGGTTCGTGCCGAATGCGATCAGCTCCCAGCGCTCGTCCTCAGAGCGCCATGAGATGTTTGCGCTCAAAAGACCGAACGCACCTTGCGCGATCTGCGGTGTGTTGGCGACGTCGTTGAAGGCACGCGTGCGATAGCTGTAGTCGACGCGGAACGCGAGCGATCCGAGATTTTTGGGCAAGCTCAAGAGGTATTCGCCACCTGCGGTGAACGTCCAGCGCGGTGCCTTTGGGAGACGGCTCTCTTCAGTGATCGGCAACACTTGGCCCGGTGCCAAGCCTTCACCGATCGAGCGATAGCGATTTTCGAGATAGCCGAGCGTGGCGTTGATGCGAAACGGTTGTACGGGCCTCGCGACCAGCTCGAGCTCGCCACCGTACAGCCCAGAGCGCGCGGCATTGCCGACGAAGTTCTGCGGCGTCAGCAGCACCGTCAGCTGAATATCGCGGTAGTCGTAGTAGAACGCGGTCGCGTTGATGCGGAGCTTCTTGTCGAGCCAGTCGGTCTTCACGCCGAGCTCGTAGCTCCACAGGCGCTCGGGGTTGTACTTCGTTACTTCTGCGAGGCCCACCAGCGGCCGACCGTTGAAGCCACCGGACTTGAAGCCGCGCGACCAAGTCGCGTACGCGAGGAACGTGTCGATCGGGCGATACTGCAACCCAACGCGCGGATCCACGGACGCCCAATCGGCCCCCATGCGCGTGCCTGCCGGAACGATCGCGACGCCGCTGCCTACCCGCGTGTGGCGCATGCTGAAGGTTTTGTCCTCATACGTCAGGCGAATGCCAGCAGCTACGCTCAGACCACCGATCAGCTCCAGCGATGCGTTGGCGAACGCGGCGGCCGACTTATTGTTCACCTTATTGTAAAGGTCGACCTGCAGATCGGACCCGACGTTCATGGGATTGCCGGGGTCAGCCGCTTGCAGCGCGTCGTACAACCCAACGGCCAGGTTTGCGGCCGCGTTCTCGTGTGCGCGTTCTTGGAAGTAGTAGAGACCAGCCATCCACTGGAACCGCTCGTTCCAGCTGTCTCCGAACGCCTGCAGCTCCTGCGTGAACTGCCACTGCGACACATCGTTCGAGGTTTCGCGAAACGTAAAAGGCGTGTTGTCGCCATCGCGACCGAAGTTTGCCTTCAAGCGGCGCAGCGCGCTGATCGACTTGAGCGTGACACTTCCCAACTTCAAGATCGGGGTCAGTGACAAACCCTGACTGTCGAGGTCACTGCGATTGGGCCCGGTCGCGTACGTGGTGTAGGGATCACCGGTCACATAGGAATCATCGAGTGTCGCCGATGGTCTCGTGATGCCGGTGTTCGGCGCGACGAACATGTTGAAGCGATCGATGAATGGCCCGCCGGGACGTACGTACACCAACGTCGAAGCTGCCGAGTGTTCACGTCCGCGCGTGGCGTCGCCACGCAGTGTGATCTCTAAGTTGCTGAGCGGCTTCCACAGCACCTGCACGCGACCCGTGCTGCGGTTGATATCGCCGAGCGGCTCGTTGTCGATCAGCCTGCGCGCGTACCCTCCCCGATCGAGATTCGCGACCGCGACGCGCACAGCCAGCTTGTCATCGATCAGCGAAGCATTGCCGACTGCTGTCAAGTCTGAGCGACCAAACCGACCGAACGTGTAGCGGATCGAGGCGCTGTCTTCGAACACTGGTTTGTGCGAGGTCAGCAGCAACGCGCCGCCGATCGTGTTGCGTCCGAACAAGGTGCCCTGTGGACCGCGCACCACCTCAGTGCGCTCCAGATCCAGCACGTCGAGCACGCCGCCGATCGAGCGGCCGAGATACACCTCATCCACGTACAGGCCGACGCCGGGGTCGCTGAAGATCGCAAAATCGTTCACCCCGATTCCGCGAATGTACATGGTCACGTTGCTGCTGCCGCCCGAGAGCGCGGCCGCACCGTCCAGCTGCACGTTCGGCGTGAACTGCTGCACATCGTCGATCGAGTCGACGTTGCGCGCTTGCAGCGCTTCCGCATCGAATGCGGTCACCGCGACGGGCGCACGCTGCGCGCTCTCGGCGCGACGGCGCGCTGTGACGACAATCTCACCTACGCTGTCATCGTCCGCGCGTTGGTCGGGCTCTACAGCTGCAGGCGGCTCCGGATCAGGCGCCGCGGGTTCTGCTGCTGCGGGCGACTGCGCTGGGGCAACAGGATCTGCCGTCGAGGGCGGCTGAGGTTGCTCAGGCGCAGGTGTATTCGGTGGTGTCGGCTCTGGAACAGCCTGAGCCCAAGCCGGAGCGACCTGCATCACGAGCGCGACAAGCAGCGCAGCGACGACGCGACAGAGGTCCATACAACGGTTTCGAGTGCTCACGGATGCCTCCATGACACAACCCCCTTCGAAGCACAGTTGGCCTATACAACTTTCTTAGCGGCCGGAGTCTGCACGTATTAGGGCCCGCTCGTCTCGAAGAAAGTGACGAGCGATGACACGCAGTCACGATCTCAACAGGTTTGTGTCGCAACGATCCGGACGGCATTCACCAAACGAATACGTGATCGCATCACCACGCTACTGTAGTGACGCCATCACAACGCTCCGCATCATCTTGCGACCCGATTGGCTCACTTCGGCACAGTTCAGGCCGCGCAGGCGGACCGGCCGCCGCCACAGCGATGGCGCGCTGTTTGCAAAACCGTCCTTGCCGCTGATGGCTGCCGAGAGTCGGGGAAACGAGTGAGCCAGAGACATCTCCATGTCATGTCGCGTAGATCGACCACCCCATGGTGCGTGGCACTTGTGCTCGCTGGATGCTCGTCCGGCGCACGGGAGCAAGTCGAACCGCGCACGGAGACTGGCGAGCACGTGGCCGATGCATCGAAGCCTGTAGACGCGCTATCGCAGCCGGATGCGTCACAAACCCCAGCGCCACCGAAGGGCGAAGTCGATGCGGCAACCCCTCCGCCCGCTGCGGGACCCTGCGATCACACACCCAACACGCACCGGCTTGCGGTATGGCCGCAAGAGCTCGTTTCGATTTCGCACGAGGACGCACTCTGGCTCGACGTGGCGCGCCGGGCCGTGCTCGACATCTCAGATCCCGCAGCGCCGCGGCTTCGCAGCCGGCTCGACACCGACGGTCTCTCCCAGATCTCGCCGCTCACGGAACGCAGGGTACTGGCCGTGCGCGCTCGCGATCCGGACGACGTCATCAGCGCAGAGGGTTCCGCAAAGAGTCATCCCGACCAGCTGCTGGTGATCGGCTTCGACGACCCCGATGCGCCGAAGCGCCTCACGCGTGTCGACATCCCGGGTGAAATCGCGCTCGTCGCGGCGGTGGAAGACGACTCCACAACAAGAGTGTTCGTGCTCAGTGACGAGATCGAGCGTCGTTGCTTCGAGCCGACGAAACAAAGTTACCTGTACACTTTCGCTCTGGAAGACGACACGCTCGTGCAGCTCGGCAAGCTCGATCTCGGCGACGACGTCGCAGTGGCCGAGCGTCGGGGCAACTATCTCGTACTGATCGACGGCACGTATTATCGTGTGACGCGCGGGGGCGGCATGTATGAGCCGTCGCTGCGTGTCGTCGAGCTGACGGGCCGCGAGGTGCCGGTCGTGAGCAAGCGAACACCAGGTGGCCCGCTGGCTGGCGCGTCTTGGCCCGCGCTCGTGTTGTCAGTCACGAAAGACGTTCTAACCACGATTGCACGCGACTGGAAAGCAAGTGGGCTGCGCTTCACGCGCTACCAGCTCGACCGCGAGGCAGCGCCGCGCGTGCTCTTCGATTGCTCCAACGATGCGCTCGACAGTCACTTCGAGCCATTGGCAAGCGTGTCCGTCTTGGGTGAACGCGTCATCGTCCGCGGTGCGGCGGCGCGGATCAACGACGGCCCGCTGATGCAAGAGCTGATCGAGGTGAACACTTCGTGCGAGACGCAGCGAGAAGAGCAGTTGGTGGGCTTGACCGACGTGCCGAACGTGGGCGTCGCGTTCGAAGCGACCGTCAGCGACACGCATCTGCTCGAGGTCCGTCTGCGCAATGCGAACAAGCCCGGAGTCATCGCCACTGCGAGCGTTCAGATTGCCGAAGGTCTCGAGGTGTCGCTCGACGGCACCGCGCTCACAGACGTCGTAGCATTCGAGCAAGGCAGCGAAATTGAGCGCGGCTTGCTGGGCATCGCCACTGGCTGGGGCACCCGCAACGAGCAGCAGCTTCAGCTGTTTAGCTTCTCCGCAAGCACGATCACTCCACGCGGTGTGCTACCGGATGCTTCTCGCCTTGCAGCGAGAACTGCATCCGGTGTCGCAGCGGCCGGCTTGGACAATGCGTTCATGACCTTTGATATCGATAGTGCCGAAAGCATTACGCGAGCTCCGCGGGCCAAGCTCGTCCTGCCGCCGCTGGAATAGCCCGCTTGCGTGACAGGGCGCGGGCTTGTACTTAGTCCGGCATGTCGACCTCCCTCCGAAACTGGCTGGAACAGGGGCCTTTTACGCTCGTGCTCTCGTCGGGCTTTTTCGGATTCTACGCACACACAGGCATGCTTTCGTCGCTGCTGGAAGCCGGGTATGCGCCGGCGCGCGTCGCGGGCTGCAGCGCGGGTGCGCTCGTGGGCGGTGCCTGGGCGGCAGGTGTCGAGCCGCTCGAGCTGCGCGAGCGCTTGATGACGCTCGAGCGCAGCGCATTCTGGGATCCGAGCTTTGGCCCAGGCCTCCTGGCAGGCGCGCGTTTTCGAGCCTTGCTCGATGAGCTGCTGCCCGTGCACACCTTCGCAGAGTGCCGCGTCCCGCTCACGATCTCGGTGTTCGATGTGCTCGCGCTGCGCACAGTAACCTGCGACTCCGGCGAGCTTGCGCCTGCGATCCAAGCCTCTTGCACCGTCCCGATCATGTTTCATCCAGTGCGAAGCGCGGGCCGCTTCCTCGTCGACGGCGGCATGTTTGACAGACCGGGCTTGCTCGGCACAACACGCGATGAGCGCGTGCTCTACCACCACCTGCCCTCCCGCGTGCCTTGGGCGCCGCTGCGAACGGCACTGCGGCGCAATGCACCGCGGCGTCCCGGCCTCGTCTCGCTGACACTCGATATGCTCCCTCGCTCGAACCCCTTCCAGCTCGAAGCAGGTCGCCGCGCACTCGAAGAAGCGCAGAAGCACACGCAACGCGCGCTCGACTGTCCAATCGTAGACAGTTGTGTCACGTTGGACCAACCTCACGTCACGATCTAATAAGGCCTCATCCATGTCGTCCGATCAACCTCACGAGTCCAGCGAGCCCGATCTCGAAGCCGGAGATGTCGCATTCCTGGAGGTGACTGCGCTGACGCCGATCGGCGCGTTCGTGGATTGGGGTTTGCCCAAAGAGCTCCTGGTACCGTTCGCAGAGCAGACTCGCGATCTCGAGGTCGGCGACCGCGTGCCGATCGGCGTGTTCGTCGACAACACAGGGCGCTTCGCCGGCACGATGAAGGTGCGCGAGATGCTCACGAACATCGGTGAGTTCGAGCTGGACGAGTGGGTCTCCGGCGAAGCGTGGCGCAAGGAGCCTGGCCTCGGCGTCTTCGTTATCGTCGAGCGGCGCTTCCTGGGGCTCTTGCCGGCGAGCGAGCCTCACAGTCTGCAGCGCGGTGAGGCGGCACAGTTTCGCATTGCGCGCGTGCTCCGCGACGGGAAGATCGAGCTGTCTCTGCGTGGGCCCGCCCATGAGCAAATCGAAACGGACGCACAGCGTGTGCTCGCGGCGCTGCAGCAGCCGTCAGCGGCGAAGCTGTCCGAGCAGGCTTCGCCCGAACAGATCGAAGCGCAGCTCGGGTTGAGCAAAAAGGCGTTCAAGCGCGCAGTCGGGCGCCTGCTCAAAGAGCGGCTGGTGCGCATCGACGAAAACGGCGAGCTGGAGCTAGAACGCTGACGCTCAGTGCGCGACGCCTGGCTCGGGCTCACCCACTAGCTGGACAAACGTCGAAGCAGGACGTTGGTTCGCGTGCTCCGCCGCGATCCACGCGCTCGAGCGCGCAGCCGTCGCGATGTGCAGCTCATCGAGTTGTCCGAACAGGAAATACTCGAAGCGGAAGCTGGAGCTGCCAAGCTTGCCTACGAGCCCAGTGGTCGCGACTTGCGTGTGGCGCGCCGGTCCAAGCACACGAACCGCGTCGATGTAGACCGCGCTCTCGCGCCCATCCCACGTCCACGACAAGTACTTCCACTCGTCGAGCGGAAGAACAGCAGTCGTTAGATCATCATCGCCCATGAAGCCACATTTGACTCGGCCGTCGTCTGCGTGCGACAGCATGAAGCGCGCGGAGCCGTTTGCGGTTCCATCGCCGACTGAAATCATAGACGTGCCGTATTCGCCCAAGCTGCCGGCTTGTTTGACCCAGCCGCTGAAGGTGCTCGGTCCACTTCCCCACAGGTCATTGTAGAAAGTGACCTCATCGTCGATGCCGTCGAAGTCGAGCGCGCGGCCGGCAAGGCCCGAGACAGAGTCCTGAGCGGTCATCGAGTTGTGCGCAGTCCCATGAGCGCGTTCGGTCGAGTCGCGAATCGCAGAGTCGCCCGCGCTCGGATCTTCGGCCAAATGCCAGACGTTGTGGAAGGCACTCCACACGGCACTCGGCTTGGCCCGGCCGGACTTGCCATCGCCGTAGCCGAAATAGAGCGTCGTATCGACACCAGCCTCGAGAGTCGGCACGCGCACCCACGCGACGAGCTCGCCCTGCGGTTCGTAGTGTTCGATCTCGAAGTCTAGAACTGTCAGTCGGTCGTCCGCTGTGAAGTACAGATCCTCGGCGCCGACAGCGGCGTTCGCTGCTAGCTGTGCGTTGCTCAGCCGCACCAACACAGGGAAGTCGCTCAGCGGCTCGCTCACTTGTGAGCCGTCGATGATCAGACGTCGCTGCCAACCGTATCCACAATCCACGGAACAAGCATCGGACGTTTGGGCTGCCTCACTGGAAGCGTCGGCGCGCACGCCGCTGTCAGCTGCAGGCGGCGCCTCGGATGGGATCTCCGTGACGCCAGCGTCTTCCGCGTCGTTGACATCGCCTCGGTTCGGGGCAGCTGCAGCTCGCCCAATGCCGCTGTCAAAGCCGACCGGTGTCGCTGTCGCACGCGGGCCAGCGTCTCCCGCAAGCACAGCAGCAACATCTACAGCTTGCTGGCTGCCGCCGTCGACAAGCGCGATCTGTGCGGGCAAACGCGGAGCTACGAGCTCCTGATCATAAACTTCACAGCCCACGAGCGATGCGCCGAGGAATACACACGCGGCCGTTGCGCTTTGAGCCTTCAAAATGAAGAAACCATCCTAGGGCTTTGAGCAAGAAGAACGGTGGCCTGTAACGCAAAACAGTGAGTGTCGCAATCCGCCAGGCGGCCATTCGCCGACGCAGCGCAGTAACCACGCCGAATTTAGTCAGATTGTTAGTACTTTCAGCACTGCGCACTCATGCCACAGGGTCGTCCTCGATTGGCTGCCGCACAAGCTCGTCGATGGCCGCGCCGAGCAAGAACATCCAAGCCGCTACGTACCAACCAAACCAACAGCGCGATCACAGCGCCCAAACTGCCGTAGATCGCGTCGTAGCTGCCGAATTCGCTTACGTAAAAGCGGAAGCCAAACGACACCACCATCAGCCCGAGTGTGGCAAAGATGGCTCCCGGACTGAACAAGCGGAAGGGCCGGCTTTGTGTCGGCCCGACCCGATACATAAAGGCGACCGCGGCGAGGATCGCGAGCATGATCACGAGCCAGCGAACGCACGCGAAACAAAACAGTAGTAAGGGGCTCGATCCCCACGCTTCGACGAACAGGCTTTGAAGCTTGCCCCCGAAGATCACCAACCCGAATGTCAGAACGACGAGCAGCGACAACGGAATCAGCAGCAGGCAGGCCAGCCCGCGCGTTCGGAGCGCTGAACGCGGCTCGTCCTCGCGGCGCACGACATCGAGCTGCTCGAGCGTCGCGAGCACGCCACTGGTCGCCGACCAAACACCGAACAACAAACCGAATGACAGTAGGCCGGTATTACGCTCAGACACTATCTTGTGGACGGTATCGTTGAACAGCTCCGCCGCTTCGCGCGGCATCAGATCACCTAACAGATCGAATACCGCACGCTCGAGATCCTCGATCGGTAGATACGGCAGTAAGCTCAAAGCGAAGATCGCCATCGGAAAGATCGCCAACATCGAAAAGAACGCCATGGCAGCGGCGCCGTTCTGCAAGCGACTCGCGGCGAGCTCGAACAGCAATCGCTTGGCGAGGCGCGCGGGAAACCATTTCGGAAGCGACTTCAACTGTGGCAACCCTCAGCGTGGCGAGCGCCCACGTGTGACTTGTGGCTTGCCGCTGTCGGCGGCAGCAGCACTTTCGATCAGTTCTTGAACCAGCGTGCGGTGACAAGTGGCCGCATCCTCGCACGCCGAAGAACAAAGCAACGTGAGCATTTCGCCGGCGCGCACACGCTCCGCGAAGCTCTCGATCCAATAGCGGCGCTCGGCCATCTCAGCGAGGAACCGGCGCGTGTACTCTTCGAAGTCGATGGCGTCGCCGGTCTTGCCGTAACGTGCGGCGTGAAGCTCCTTGCTGGGCGCGAGCGCATTGCACCACGCATCCCACGGCTCACCCACCTTCGGAACACCGCGCGGCCGATAGCGGCAGATCAGGAGCCGGAACCCGTCATCCAGGCTCACGGGGTCGTTCCAGCGCTTGGTACGAATCGGCACGGGCTGAGTATCCCAGCCCGTGCGGCCTCCGGCAAACTACTCGATTACCACCTCAGTCTTCACCGATTGTGCGATGAAACAGCCCTCGTGGGCGCGCTCATGCAACGCCTTGAGCTCTTCGGGCGAAGGTTGCTTACTGCCGCCGAAGCCGATCTTCGGCCGCAGAGTCACACGGCTGACCCAGAGCTTGCCGCGCTCGTTCTTGGTCATGACGCCCACAGCTGCATCCTCATAGCTGTCTACGACATACTTCTTGCGCGCAGCCTCGAACAAGAACGTGAGCATGTGGCAGCTGGAGAGCGCTGCAACCAGCGCTTCCTCCGGGTCGACACGATCGGCATCGCCGCGATAGAGCGGCGACGCGGACGCGGGCACCACTACGCCACTGTCGAACTTCCACTCGTGGCCGCGGTTGTACGTTTCCGCGGTGTACTCTGCGCTACTGCGCTTCCAAGAGATCGTGGCGACGTGTTCGGACATGTTCGGCTCCACTCAAGATTTCGCCTAGCCTACCCCAATCGAAAGCACCTGCCAGCGCGCTAGACGCAGCGTGCTCCGCGGTTGTAAGATCATCCGAGATGACGGTGGCCAGCACCACGACCTCGGTAGGCAACACGCGCTCGCAGTCCTCCGGGTCTGTGACCGCGATCAGCCAGCGTCGTACGCCGATCCGTCAGCTCTCTGCGGGACCGGACGGCACGGCGACGCTCGCGCGCGCGGAGCCTTCGGGCGAGCTGATCGAGCTGCGTCACGCGACGGTCGCACACACGGATCCTGCGCGTTGGGAAGAGATCGAGAGCGCAGCGCAAGTGTACGGCTTGCTCGAGCACGAGGGCCTGCGCCGGCTGCTCGCGCGCGAAGTAGCCGCAGACGGCACGCCAGTGCTCGTCTTCGCGCACGCACCCGAGCGCGATCTCGGCGCGCTGCTGTCCGCAGGAGCGATCCCCGAGCATGATGTTTGGGCGCTCGCCAGGCGGACCGCGCACGCGCTCGCGACCATGCATCGCTTCGGGCTCGCGCACGGTTACCTGTGCCCGAGCGCGGTGCGCGTGCTCGACGACGGCACGCCGCTCTTAGACTTCGCTTGGCTCGATCTCGGCAGGCAACCGAGCGCGCTCGACGCGGCGTGTGCACCGCCCGAGCTCGGATGCGAGCTGATCGATGCCAGCTCCGATGTGTACGCGTTCGGTGCGCTGCTGCGCGTGCTGTTGTTGGGCCGTGCACCTGCCAAACACGAGCCGCTGCCGCGTGGTCCATTCGAGGCATTGCTGGAGCGGCTGGTGCTGTCGGTGCGAGACGCGCGACCGAGTATGCCGCAGGTGTGCAACACGCTCGATGCGATGACCGGACTCTCGGTTCGTGCCCTCGAGCTGTCGGCCACGCGTCAGAGCGTGCCATCGAATGCAAACATGCAGAGCTCCGTGAGGGAGTTTGATCTGGCGAGCAGCACCACGCGCGTGCGCGAGGGCATGCAGCTCGGGCGCTTCGAGCTCGTGCGCAAGCTGGGCCAAGGCGGCATGGGCGAGGTGTTCGAGGCGATCGATCGCGCGAACGGTCAGCGCGCCGCCCTCAAAGTGCTGCGCGCTGACTCGGAACCGAACCCCGCACACCTGCAGCGCTTTCGCAAAGAGGCCCGGATCCTCAGCCAGATCCGCAGCCCGTACGTCGCCAATCTGATCGAGTGGAATCACGACGCGGGCGTTCATTACATCGCGCTCGAGCTCGTCTTAGGTGGCGATCTCGCAAAGTGGCTGGAGCACCAAGGTGGTCGCATCCACGAGCAGGAGGCGCTCACGATCGTGGCTGAAGTCTGCCGCGGTCTCGGCGAAGCGCACATGCTCGGGATCGTGCATCGCGACATCAAGCCGCAGAACATCATGCTCGAAAGCACGAGCGAGCCCGTGCCGCGCATCAAGCTGTGTGACTTCGGGATCGCGCGTGCGCTCGACAGCAAGAGCGGCACCATCGCGTTCACCGAGCACGATAAGGTGATCGGCACGCCCGACTACATGGCGCCGGAGCAAGCGACTGGCAGCGAGCTGACGCCTGCGACAGATGTGTACGCGCTCGGCGTCATGTTGTTTCTGATGGTCTCGGGGCGCTTGCCCTTCGAGATGACCGACACGGTTGCGATCTTGGTCGCGCACACCGCGAAGCCAGCACCGAAGCTCGCCGAGGTTTGTCCTGATGTGAGCGAAGCGACAGCAGCATTGGTGGATCGCATGCTCGCGAAGCGTCCGATCGAGCGCTTCGCCGACGCAAATCTCTTGCTCGACGCGATCACTGGCATCTTGCACGGCGTGCCCAGCAGCTCAGAGCTGCATCCAGTGCGACCAGCCGCGCCTCAGAACAAGCTCGCGCGACATGCGTTCGAATACCACCTCGAAGCTCCGCCCGAGGCGCTCTGGCCTTTTGTGTCGAACACCGATCGCTTGAACCGCGCGGTCGGTCTGCCGCCAGTGGCATTCAGGCGTGAGGTCGGTGCGCTCGGCGTCGAGACGTACGCGAGCAACCGTGTGATGGGCGTGAGCTTGCGCTGGCGCGTGCAACCGTTCGAGTGGGTGGAAGGTCAGCGCTGGGGTGTGCTGCGCGTGTTCGACGGCGGCGTGATGCATTGGTTCACCGTCGAGCTCGAGCTGCAAGCAAAGGCCGGCGGCGGCACCCTGCTCCGCTACACGATGGTGCTCGAGCCGAGGCATGTGCTCGGCAAGTGGATCGTCGCGCTAGAGATGCGCTGGAAGCAGCGGCCTGCGCTGGCGCGCGTGTTTGCGCGGATCGATGAGCACGCACGCAAGCTCGTGCCTGCAGCTGAGAGCAGCGACGCATTCGAGCCTGCTCCGCCGCTTACAGCTGCACAACGCGCCGAGTTGACGCGCGGCATCGAGCAGCTCGCGCAAGACGGCGTGGCGCCCGGGCTGCTCGATGCGCTTGCGAAGTTCTGTGAGCAAGCGTCAGACCAGCAAATCACGCAGCTGCGGCCGCTCGAGTTCGCGCGCGAACGCGGGCTCGACGCTGACGCGTTGGTCGACGCGTGTCTGCGCGGCGCTTATCACGGGCTGTTTGTGCTGCTCTGGGAGGTGTTGTGTCCGCTGTGCCGGATCCCCTCGGACTTCGCGGAGTCGCTGCGTGCGCTCGCGGATCATGGTCATTGCCCGAGCTGCAACACGGACTTCCCACTCGACTTCACGCAATCGCTCGAGCTCGTGTTTCGCGTCTCGCGCGCTGTGCGTGTGAGCGAGCTGCGCACGTACTGCGTGAGTGGGCCGGCGTTTGCGCCGCATGTCGCGGCGCAGATGCGGCTTGCGCCGGGCGAGCGCATGCAGCTCGCACTGGCGTTGAGCGCGGGCGCTTACAAGATCCGCAGCCCACAGCTGCCGTACAGCTACGCGCTGCAAGTTTCGCCGAGTGGCAGCTCGAAGCGCGGCCGTGCGCGGTTCACCAGTGAATCGCTGCACGAAGCGCGGCGTGTGCTGCTCGCACCGGGCACGCAGCTGCTCGAGCTTTCGAACGAGCTCGAACGCGAGCTGGTCGTGCGGGTGGAGCGCGTGGCACCTCGCGAGGACGCGCTCACCGCAGCGCGTGCTGCGTGCTTGCCGAGCTTTCGCAAGCTGTTCCCAGGTGAAGTGCTGGCGAGCGGGCGGCTGGTCGCTGTTGGACGCACGGCGTTCATGGTCGCGGCGGTGCAAGAGCCCCGCCAGCTGATGCAAACGCTCGGCGATGCGCGCGCGTTCGAGCTGATGCTCAAGCTGATCGAAAAGATCGAAGACGTCGTTGCAGCTGAAGGCGGCGCGATGGTCAAGACAGCGAACGGAGCCGTACTGTGCGCGTTCGACAGCGCAGCCGCAGCGGCACGAGCCGCGGTCACACTGCGAGAGCAGCTCGACAGCGAGCAACCCCGCCCAACGGGCCTTGGTGAGGGTGAGAGTGCTCTCGGTGCAGCGGCGGGGCTCGCTGTTCACATCGTCGTCCACCAAGGCCCGGCAGTCGCAGCCACAGTCGATGGCCGACTCGATTACTTCGGTCAAACGGTCGAGAGCACGCTCGATCTCTGCGCGTACGCCACGCCGAGCGAAATCTTATTGTCGACAGAAGTAGCCGAAGACCCGCACGTGATCGCAGACCTCTCGGGCACAGGCCACACACTCGCCCTGTTCGCGCTGGACAACCAGGGAAACACCGCAGTCCGCGTCATCACAGCCAGGCTCACTTAGTCACTGTCGCACTGGTCGGTCGGATCGCCTGGCGCGATGGAGTTTCGGGCCTGATGATTGGATCGTTGCAGGACAGGATGGCCAGACTCATCGTGGAGACGAGCATCTCGTCGCCTGTACGACGCTGTGTGAGGTGCTCGCCAAAAAAATTGGTGGTGAGATGGCGGCGCCAACCAGCGAGTCCGACTTTCCCGAGAGGCGCAGTCGTACGCTTTCACGCGCAGCTACGCGGTGTACTACGATCGCCGTTCTCGCTCTTGTGTCGAAGCGACGGCGCCGGTAACCGAGTCACGATCGTGTGCCTGCCGAACACTCGATCGATCTCGGGTGAAGACGGGTCGTGCGACCCTGCGCAGCAAGCGCCGCAGTGCCGTGCACGCACGCGGCTCGGGCTCCGGCGCATCCAGCATTGCTGGCGCCAAGCATACGTCAACATGTCGTCACAGTGTATGAACGCTGAGCGTGAGACCGGCGAGGCCGCCGCCTGCTACGCCTAACTTCAGCTCGACGCCGGTCGCGCGCGCGGGCCGGACCGCGCGTCGGCCGCTCATGCACCAACCGATCAATCCGACCACTACGCCAGCGGCTTGCAGGACTGCGTCACCGACTAACACTACGCGCCAGAACGGCTTGTCCTTCACCGAGTCTTCGTACTGGGCGAACCACGGTCCCGCGACGGGCAAGAGCATCCACAACATCACTGGCTCCACCTTGTTGCTGCCGAACAAAGCCTGGAGCGGATAGACCACTGCGAGATAACCCACGCTCGCGAGCGCGCCCAACACATAAGGGGTCAGGAACAAGTTGGTCCCGAAAGTCTCGACAGGGCTCGTGTAGTAGTAAGATCCGCCGAGTGGATCCATGCCACCAACGAGCGTCGTGGGCACTGGCTCTGGTTCGCGCGCAGGCTGAGCAGGCGCAGGCCCGCTAGCAGGCGCATCGAAATCAGCTGCTACATCGACGGCCGCCGGCTGCCAGCCGTCCTGCGCGCTCACCGAGCCGCGGCAAATCATGCAGCCCACGGCGGCTACCACAAGCACCTTCTTGCTGAAGCTCGAAGCCATGTTGTTGGAGCGTAGATTGCCACACAATCGGCAGGGCCGCGATTTGTCGGAGCGGGGCTTTCTTGCTACGAGGGGCCTGTGGGCAACGGCAGCTCGATTGTTTTGGCGGAGTTCTTTGATGCTGAGGGCGGCGAGCAGCTGGAGCGTGTGGCTTGTCCGAGCTGCCGCGCCGACGACGCTGAGGCATATCGGGTCTCTCGAGACCGCTTGTTCAAGCAACGCGGGGTGTATCGGGTCGTGCGGTGCCGGCGCTGCGGGATGATCTACACGAATCCGCGCCCGACATTTGCGTCACTCGCGAAGCACTACCCCAGCGAGTATTTTTGCTATCTGCCGCCCGAGTCGCTGACCGGCCTGCGCCGCATCATCGCCACAGGCATCTCGCGCAGCGTGACCGAGCGTCGCATGCGCGCGCTCGAGAAGCTGATGGGCACTGTGAGCGCGGGCACGCGCGTGTGCGATGTCGGTTGCAGCCACGGGGAGCTGCTCTACGCCCTCAAGACGCTGCGCCAATGCAATGTAGTCGGCGTGGACATCAGCGAGCCCATGGTGGCGCGCTGCGCGGAGCGTGGTGTGCCGGCGATCGCGGGCACGCTGGCGCAAGCGAAGTTCGAGTCTGCAAAGTTCGACCTGGTCACAATGACCGAGTACCTCGAGCACGAGGGCGACCCGCGCAGCGTCCTCGAAGAGTGCCGGCGCGTCGTCCGCGATGGCGGCTATCTCGCGCTGGAGATCCCGCTGATCTCATCGTTGCCGGCGAAGCTCTTTCGCAATCACTGGTCGCAGCTCGATCTGCCGCGGCACTTGATGTTTTTCACGCCCGAGACGCTGCAGCGCATGCTCTCCGAGGTCGGCTTCGAGGTCGTGGGCACGAAGAAGCTGGTCGGCTCACTCGCGTTCAGCCTGCTGCACGTGCTCGGCATCGACGGCATGGGCCAGCTGACCAACCGCGACATCTTCGCGCTGTTCCTGGCCAACCTGCTGGTGTTCCCGTTTCAGCCGTTCGTGCCCGAATTCATGTTCGTGGTGGCACGCGCGCGTGAGCCGGCCACACCGCGCTTGCCTGCGTAGCGGGCTACTTCGCCTGGGTATTGGCAGGATTGGCAGGATTGGCCGGCGCGACACCGCCGCTGCCGTAGCGGCGGACCTTCCCGATCAGCGCGGAGAGGCCTTGATCGTTGAGCTGCTTGCCGAAAGGCGGCATCAACCCGCGGCCCTCGCGCAGCACCTGCAAGAGCTGCGCGTCTGTGCGTTGCGCCTGAAACTGACTGTCGGTGAAGTCCGGGATAGGGGCACCCGGCGGCCGCTGCGGACCTTGGCCTTTGCCGTCGCGACCGTGACAGCCCGCACAGCTCACGTTGTACAGGGCGTCCGCTGCCCGCTCGGTGCCGCCTTCTTCGGGCTCGGCCTCGGGCGGCGTGCGATCTGGATCCGCCTGCGTGGGCTGCCCGTGATCCGAAGCCTGCCATTCACGGGTCGGGGTTACACGTTGCTCACATCCCATCAGGCTGCCGCACAGGAGCGCGCTCAGCAAAACAAGCTGCTTGAGATGTTGCGTGGGTGTGTTCGGCATCGGGTGCATGCGCGAGATAGACGGCTGCGAGCGGTTTGACAAGGGCACTGCGAAGCAGCTTGCGAGGGTAACCCCGCGGAACGGTTTGACAGCGAGGTAATCGCCGGTGAAGCTCAGCGCCCGTCTTTCGCTGTGGAATCCTGATCTTGCCGCGTGTCCCACTACCGCTCTTCGTGTTGGCCGCAGCCGCGTTGACCCTGACCTCGGCGCTGGCGCTGTCGCAGGTGCGACCCTACATGGATGTGGCCGAGATCCAACCTGGCATGCAGGGCTACGGGCTGACGGTGTTTCGCGGGCATACGCCCGAGCGCTTCGCAGTCAGCGTGATCGACGTGCTGCACCAGTTCCGGCCCGGCCAAGATCTCGTGCTGGTCCGCACCGAGCATCCGCAGCTGGAAAAAGCGGTGACGGTCGCCGGCATGAGCGGCAGCCCAATCTATATTAACGACCGCTTGATCGGCGCATACGCCTACGGCTGGACGTTCGGCAAAGAGCCGATCGCCGGCGTCACGCCGATCTCGAACATGCTCGCCGAGCTGACTCGGCCGATCGATCCACGGATCTGGAAGGTGCTGGGCACGATGCCCACGCAGCTCTCGCCAGTGGGCATCATGCCCGCGAAGACGCCCAAACGCGCGCAGCGTTCGCATCCCGGCACAGTGTTCGCTGGGCTCGACATGCGGCGTAAGGAGCTAGATCTGGACCGCGCGCCCGAGCCGAGCACACGCTACGGCGTGCCGCTGCCAGCTGCGACGCCGCTGCTGCTCTCGGGCCTCGGACCGCAGAGCATGGGGCTGCTCGAGCGCGAGCTCGCACCACTCGGTCTCGTGCCTGTGCAAGGCAGCGCCGGCGGCGCAGGTCCTGCAGGGATGACGGCCGCTCACAGCGACAAGTTTGTGGACGGCGGCTCGATCGGCGTACAGCTCGCGCGCGGCGACATCAGCATGATGGCTGTCGGCACCGTCACGCACGTGCAAGGTCAGCGCTTGGTCGGATTCGGGCACCCGATGCTAAACGCTGGCCAAGTCGCGCTACCCACATGCAACGCGCGCGTGGTGCACGTGTTGGCGAGCCAGATGCGCTCGTTCAAGCTGGCAGAGCCGGCCGGACCGCTCGGTGTGCTCGTGCAAGATCGCCAAGCTGCGATCGTGGTGGATCAAACCATGCGCGCGGACCTCGTGCCCGTGCGCATCAAGATCCACGGCCTGCAAGGCGCACCGCGCGACGAGTGGAACATCGAGGTCGCGTCGCATCGCATGCTCACGCCCGGTCTCGTGATGACGGCGATCGGCAACGCGCTGGAGGCCACCGCGATCGATCGCACAGACAGCGTGCTCGCGATCGAGAGCCAGGTGGAGATCGCAGGTCACGGCACGCACAAGACGAGCGATGTGGTGTTTACGTCTGCCGGCGCCGCGGATTCCGGTGTGCTGAGTCGCTTGCGGATGTTCGGTGCGGTCACGGTCGCCTACGCGAACCCGTTCGAAAATACGCGCGTTACGCGGGTGCAAGTGGACATGCACGTGCGTCACGAGCGCGACGTGCTCAACGTGATCGACGCGCAGCTGCCGAGCGACGAGGTCGATCCGGGCTCGACCGTGCAGGTGACCGTCACGCTGCGACGCGAAGGCGGGAGCGAAACGCAGCAGGTGATTCCCGTGCACATCCCGAAGAGCGCGGCAGGCGAAACCCTGGAGCTCTTGATCGAGCCCGGCGATGAGGTTGCCTTAGAGCATCCCAAGCCGAACAGCTTGGACGACATCCTGCACGCGCTGCGCGACAGCTACTCGGGCATGTCGCTGGTCGTCTCCACGCGGCTCCCGCAGCACGGCGTAAAGCTGCGCGGGCACTTGGTGCGCAGCCTGCCCGACTCGATGCTCGACACTTTTCAGCCAGCCAACCAATCGGACCGTGGCTCGCTGTTTTCCATCTATGAGCGCAAGGAGCTCCCGCTCGGCCATGCAGTCACAGGCTCGGCGCGGCTGAAGCTCCAGGTGCGGGACGAACCACTGCGATGACTCGAATCAAGACTTTCAGCGTCGTGCTCGTGCTTACTTTGTGCGCGGCCAGCACGGCCAGCGTTTCGCACGCCACGCCCACGCGTTCTTTCGTGTTGGACGCACAGGGCAGCTTGAGTGAAGGCAAGCTCGACGGAACCACGGTCGAGTCGGACGGCACGATCCAAGCGGGCGTACAGACGCGCCGCACCGAGCTGCCAGGCGTACCGACCGCAAAGAGCTTGCTCACGCTGCCCGACGGCAGCGCGTTCGTGGGCACGGGCAACGACGGCAAGATCTTCTCCGTGAAGGACGGCGTCGCCAAGCTGTTCGCGGAGACCAAACAAGTCATGGTCGCGAGCTTGGCGCGCGATGCGAGCGGGACGCTCTACGCCGGCACCCTGCCGAGCGGCAAAGTGTTTGCGATCAACAGTCAGGGCAATGTGCGCGAGCTCGTCGCGCTGCCCGGTGCAGAGCATGTCTGGTCGCTTGTGTTCGACGACGCGAGCAAGACGCTGTACGCGGCGACCGGTCCCGAAGGCAAAGTGTTTGCGATCGATGCCAGCGGCAAAGCCAACGTCTACTACGACAGCGAGGACGCGCACATTATGGCGCTCGCACGTGGCGACGACGGCGCGCTGTATCTCGGCACGAGCGACCGCGCGCTGCTCGTGCGCTTGCGCGGTGCAGGTCGCGCTGAGGTGCTCTACGACTTCGAAGGCAGCGAGGTGACCGCGCTCGCGCTGCGCGGCAAGCGCATCGCCGTCGTCTCCAACCAGTTTCCGAAGTCGCTCAAGCCGATCAAACCGAGCACGCCGCCCGCAGCGGCACCCGGTGCGAGCCCTGCGCCGCCACCAGCTGCAGCGCCACCGGCCGCGCCTGCAGCTGGCAAAGGGCAGCTGTTCTACATCTCGCCGGAGGGCGAAGCCGAGCAGCTGTACAGTGCGGACGAAGGCCACTTGTCGGCAGTCGCGTGGGCGGACGACGACACGCTCTACGTCGGCACTGGCAAAGAGGGGCACATCCAGCGCGTGCGTGTGAGCGATCGTGAACGCGCGCTGCTCGTCGATGTCGATGAGCGACAGATCTTGGCGCTGCAGCTCGCAGGGCCTACGCCCACGTTCGTGACCGCTGACGGCGGCAGCGTCTACACGATCAACAGCGGCGTGGGCAAGCGCGAGTGGACCAGCAAAGCGCTCGATTCGGGCACACGCGCGCGCTTTGGGCAGCTCTACGCACGCACGCGCGGCGCGGTCTCGATCAGCACGCGCTCGGGCAACACCGACAAGCCGGATCTGAGCTGGTCCGATTGGGCCGCGCCGCTACCAGCTGCAGGTCCTGCGCGACCTGCGGTGCTAGCTGCTGCTATCCAGAGCCCACCCGCGCGTTTTCTGCAGGTGCGCGTGTCGCTCTCGCAAGCCGACAGCGTGGTGTACGCGCTCGAAGCGTTCTATCTGCCGGACAATCGTGCGGCGCTGATCACCGAGGTCACGGTCGAGCCGCCAAAGGGCCCCGAAAAAGGGAAACCCGCAGCGAACAGCGCGGGCACGCAGTACAAGCTGCATTGGAAAGTGGATAATCCTGACAACGACAGCTTGCGCTACCGCGTGTTCGTGCGGCGCGAGAGCTCGCAGCAATACCGCGCGCTGCTGCGCGACAGCGACGTGCAGACCTCCACGGATTACACCTGGGAGACAGAGACCGCTCCCGACGGCTACTACCGCGCGCGCATCGAAGCCAGTGACGAGCTCGACAATCCAGCGTCGCTGACGCGGCGCGCACATGCCGAGTCGGAGCCGTTCTTGGTCGATAACCGCGCGCCGGAGCTCGTGGATCTGCGCGTGCAAGGCGCGCGTGTAGTAGGTCGCGCGTTCGACGAGCAAGGACCGATCACGCGGCTCGAATACAGCCTGGATGGCTTCGAGTGGCGCATCCTGCGCTCGGACGATGATTTGCTCGACGCGCGCGAAGAGGGCTTCTCGTTGCCACTGACGCAGCTTCCAAAAAGCGCGCATCTCTTCGCTGTGCGCGCAGCCGATGCACGCAACAACATGGTCATTCGTGAGCTCGAGCTGAACGTACCGTGAGCGTGCGACCACCGTGGTGCTGGGGGTACCCCCCAACCCACTCGAGCTGATGTGGGTGCCGCTCGCAAGGCCACGACGACGAAGCGTAGTGGGGCCTTGCCCAGCACGCTGGCCGCGCTCCAGGGCTACCAGGGCTACTGGCACGGGAACAAAGGCTACGCGGGCGTCGCGCCGCTGCTCTCACAACACAAGTTCGCGGAGCGACCAGCGTTCAGTCATCCAGAGCTCGATCACGAGGCGCGCATCGTGGTCGCCGAGCTCCCTGACTGGATGGTGGTGTCGATCTACGTGCCGAACGGCGGCAAAGACTTCGAAGCCAAGCTGCGCTTCTTGGATGGGCTGGAGCATTTTGTGAGCGCCGCACGCGCGCGCGGTCGACCGCTCCTGTTGTGTGGTGATCTCAACATCGCGCGCGAAGATCGCGACGTGCACCCTTCCCAGCGTAAGCCAAACCAGATCGGTCGCACGCCCGAAGAGCAATCACAGTTTGCACGCATGCTCGAGGCCGGCAGTCTTGCGGATTTGTCTCGTAAGTTCGCGCCCGATGACGATCGACTGTTCAGTTGGTGGGCGCCTTGGCGCAACTTGCGCGAGAAGAACGTCGCTTGGCGTATCGACTATATTCTTACGAGCGAACCGCACGCAGCTGCAGCTCTGAGCTGCGCTGTTCAGCGCGATTTTGGTAAGAGCGATCACGGACCTTTGGTCGCGCAGTTCCAACTGTTTGGGCCGACCAGTCAGGATGACTCGATCACACGCACATCTCTCGCAGTCGAGCGTGCGACGCGCGCAGTACCGTGACCGGCAACACGCGCATGAGTGCCAAGCTTGCTCCCGCCCCCGAAAACGCAGTGTTTTTTGGCTTCATCCCCGCAGTCCTCACTGCAGCAGACTGCTTCGCAGAGCTGTCAGTTCATCCGCGTCAGCAGTTTTCTTCGCTCGAGCAAGTGCAGCAATAACATCAATGAACGCGCGGCATGCATGCACGCTGCCTCACTGACGGGCGCATAATGCGTGCTTTCGCAGGGCGCTCCTGCTAGTGCTGCACCAGCCGGACGTGCGTGCGTATGGTTGGGTTTCAAACAGTCGAGTCAGAGTGGGTTGGTGGGCTCGTACAAGTGCCTGCGTATGCCACCGGTGACGGTGCACCGTATCGACCGGAAGCATTGTTTTGGCTCGATGGGAGCGGCACTGTGTGCGCGGCTCAAGTCGCTAAGCCTGGCGAGTTGCTGTCGTTAGCGGCTGAGATCCTTCAAGAAACCATCGTGAAGACGAAAGCTGAAGGCACGCTCGCGCCCACGCGTGTGCGTGTTGCATCGGCGCAGCTGGCCGCTGCGTTGCGCGAGGCATTGCCCGCGCTCGAGGTGGTGTGCGCTGAGACACCCGAGGTCGAAGCGCTCTTGGATCAGATGCGCGAACAGTTCACCGAAGACGCGGTGCTCGAGCAGACGTATCTCGGAGAGGAAGCGGATGTTGCCGGTATGAGCGCACTTTTCGCTGCAACCGCCGCATTGTATCGCGCTGAGCCTTGGGAGAGCGCGCTGGCTGATCACGCGTATCTGTTCGTCACGATCAAACAGCTCGAGCTAAACGCTGCAGTGCTCGCGCTCACCGGGCAGCTCGGTCGCAGCCCAGGCATCGTTGTGCTCGCAAGTCTCGCGCATTATTCGGCTTACTGCGAAGCGCTGCCGCAGATCGCGCGCGGCGATCGCCCGGTGCTGCCACGGCAGCTCGCGCTCAACTTCGAGCGCGGTGCGGAGCTATCCCCCAGTCAACGCAAGGAAATCGTTACGCACGGCTGGGAGGTCGCCGGTGCGGATGCGTATCCGTGGCTGGTGGTGCTCGACGAGGACCTGATCGCGCGGGCACCAACGATGCGTGAGATCACGCTGGCCGAGGTGCTCTCGCTCGCCCTGTGCACGCTGGTCACCGAGCACGAATCTGCTCTCGAGGTCGCTGCGCGCGGTGATGGGTCGATGCGCCGGGAGATCCAGGTCGCCACGCGGCTCGGCACGCTGGATGTCGTCCTGGAGGCGCCGCTCGCTGCCGACGTTGCGCCAGAGGAGCCCGTTCAGTCCCCTCGGCAAGAGGGTGCTGAGGACCAGGCGCAGGCCGGGAAGCTGGCCGCGAACACCGGCAAGCTGAGCCCGCTCACCGCGCTCACTCCGCGCTAAGTGACAAGGCGGTGCCTACACCGTGAGCACCGTGGGCACCGTGGGCAGTCCCGCGCTGATCGGTGCGTAAAAACACGCAGATCACAGACGTCGCATATCTGTGATCTGCGCTTACCCGACCTTCAATTCGCCCGCCGCGAGCATGGAGGACGAACATCGCTTCAGCGAGTCACGACTATACGTCAGCCTCGGGGCGGGGTTAAAGGGGGGATTTCACGTGCGATGGCCGTAGACGCGCGACAACGTTCGATTCTTGGGGCAACGCGACCCTGCCACCAGCGGGTGGCACGGGATGGTTCGGATTCGGCCAGTTACGTGGCCACGTGCAGCTGACGGCATCATCGCCTTGTGGCTGCGCTGCCATGCGATAGCCGCCCGCGCGCACACAAATGTGTAAGAGACACTGTCAGCAAACAGCAGGACGCAGCGGGTTAACCGAGGCGTAACCTGTACGCTGGTGCGCGACCGGCCATAACTGTGCGGGACTTGCTCCGTGCATCGATGCGCGATCGATCGCAGCTCACAGCGGCAGTCAGCTGCCGATGGAATTAACACTTCGCTGCACGATCAGATCGGCCGAGCGGCTGGCGCGCCGACCGAATCCACAGCAATATAAGCGTATGGTGCTCGTGCGACGCAAGAGCTGATTGTTTCAGCTCGCGCATTGACGTCATGCATCACCATCACGAGACGTGGAAATCGCCACGTCGCAACAGAGTCGGAGTGATGCACCCACGCTTTGGTTCGCGAGCTCGAAAGGCACTGTTCGCTACGCTGACGTGTCTGTTCGCTGGTTGTGCGGCGTCGCTGCCGCAGACGGCTGTGCGACCCAACGCCGACCAACGTACGGCGATCGAAGCAGCAGTGTACGCCTGGCGTCTCGCTGGATTGCCGTGGTCAGACACATGCGACGACGAGTTTACGCGCGTGCGCATCGTCGTCACGGAGCCGGTTGAGTTCACGGAGCTGTGCGGCCGAAAGCCCGTGCACGCAGGCGGCACGCTGTACGCGTGCAACACGCAGCAGAACGAACAGTACTTTCCGATTTCCGTCGTGGATCCCGATCACATTCCGCTGCTCGTGATCTCACAGCTGCAACCCGAAGAGCACCGACGTTTGCTCGTCGTGCACGAGACCATGCACTGGCTCGAGCGCTGCAGCGGCAAAGGCATCGACTTCGATCACGCCGATCAACGCGTGTGGCGCGGCGCGCGCTTGGTCGCGCAACGCGACGTCGAGCGTTTGTTTGCAAACAATCCGATCCGCAAGAGCCCGCGCTCAGCTCGGCGCTAACACACGCGCAGCGTGTCGACCTCGAGCATGATGGCGCGCGCAACCCGTAAAGGTCGCGGCGCTTGCACGTGGCTGCTAGCACTACTGCTCCCAATCTTTGGGAGCAGTAGTGCTAGGGTGGTGGCTTCGACATCATGTTCGATCGTTCCACGATCCGCGCGCTGGCTTGTCTGCCGCTCGTCATAGCGACAGCGCGCTGTAGCTACGATGCTTGGCTCGGGATGCAGTGTGCCGACCCAGGTGTGCCTTGTGCCGCAGCGCCCGATGCTGGAGCTGCGATCGCGTCCAGCCCGGGAGAGCTTGTAGATGCCTCCGCTGCAACCGTCAAAGGTGACAGCGGAGGACTCGACGCACAAATGCCAGCGACGTCCGATGCTGCACCGCCCGATGCAGCGGTATCGGCGAGCACGTGCCGCAGCGTGGCGATGACGTTCTTCGGCTGCGCCACCGGAGCTGAAGCGCCGGGGATTCCGCGATTGCACGGCGGCCGGGCGTACACACTACGCTTTCAGGGCGCATACGCAGTGGATACGACCTTTCAAGTGCAGGGTTCCACGTCTGCGTGTTCACTGCGGATGTTTGGGAACGTTACGCTGCTCGCGGGCGAGCCTGCGGTCGAGCGTTGTCTCACGCCTTTTGAGGACGTCGCGCTGCTCGTCACCGTCGTGTCGGGCGACGTACAAGTCTGGATGGAGAACGGCATCCAAGCAGAGATCTGCGACGGCTGCGAGTAACGCGGCGATGCTGCGCGTCAAACGCATTGGCACGCGCTCATTGTGATGCAGCGCGCTTGCATGCAAAGCTTGCAACCCTGCGATGGGCGCGATGGCGGATGCAGGGCGGTTGTGGCTTGGGCTGTTTGTATTCAGCGTGTGCTCGTTGCAAGCCCACGCGCAAACAGAGCCAGGCTTTGTGCTGCGACTGCATGCCCCGCTGGATTCGGAGTGCCTCGATGCCAGGGCGTTGACGGCGCAGTTGGAAGCTCGGACGGGCCGGTTGGCTTCGGTTTCCAATGCAGCGCTAGGCATCGATGTTCAAATCGACGCTGCGGCAAATGGCTATCGCGCTGAGGTGTCGGTGTCGGGATCGCAGCGTGAGCTCGTCGTGGATGGGGATTGCTCCGAGCTCGCTGAGGCGCTGGTGGTGGTGATCGCTTCCAGTCTTGGAATGAGCGAGCCGCCCACAAAGCCGGCACCCGTGCGCGAAAAGCTGGTCCAGCACGTGGACCCGCCGCCGTCAGCTGCACCCCCTAACATCTCTCACACTGCAGAGCGCGACGCATCGCCTGATCCGCTGCAGCTAGACGTTGCGCTCGCGGCGCGCATGCTCACTGGCATCATGCCGCGACCCGCGTTTGGTCCAAGCTTGGCTTTGCTCGCGCAGTGGCGCGCGCTGGGCATCCGGGTCGGAGGCACTTTCTTACCGAGCTCGGCCTATCCAATTCAGCATGCGTTTTCGCTCGAGGTGAGCGGTGGATGGGTGGAGCTCGGTCTGTGCGGGCGCGCTGCAGGCGGGTCGCGATGGAGCATGCTGTTCTGCGCCGACGTGCAAGGCGGTCCCATACGCGCCAGCGTGGAGCCTCTGCGGCACGGTGCGCCACGCTGGGATGCGCTAGTCATGGCGGTGCCGCGCGCCGAGACAAGGCTCCAGATGACGCCATCGTTCGGCGCGTCGCTGGGGCTCGGTGCAGCCATTCCGCTGATCTTCCCGCGCTACGCGTATAGCAATGCTGCTGGACGCAGCTGGCAGCGGCAGGCGATCCCAATCGCCCAGGCATCACTGAATGGCCGCACTACGGAAACGCTCGACAGCACATGATCTTCAAGGACACACCGAGTGTCGGAGAAAACCTAGCTGAAGCCGACTGCGACTTTTGGGATACCCTGTAGACGATCAGCGGATAGGAAAGATCGACCAAACCGGTACGTTGCTGGCGTCATAGATGACGAGGTTGCCGTCGCGCTGGAGCGCTAAGTATGAGCCACGTCCGGAGGTGTTTGTGCTGAAAAGAGTGCGTTGGCCCCAGTAGATGGCGAGGTTTCCGTCTCGCGTGAATCCGAGGTACGCGCCTTGATAGTCATATGTGCCTGCAGCCCATAGGCCGCGTCCTGTGTTGTCGTACAGCGCGAGGTTCCCGTCTGACTGCATGCTGAGTCGGACTGCTGCGGTCGCGAGCCCGGTGCCGGAATTCATCCACAGGTCGCCACCGGTGAAGCAGATGTTGCCCGACTCTGGCCCGCAGCGCTCTCTGTAATCTTGTGCTTCCGCGCTGCTCACGCCGCACAGCAGCGCGGCCACGCAGCTGAACCAAGACATAGCAAGTGAATGTGATCGTCGATCCATCGTCCGCCCTCCGTCGTGATGTCGAACACTCACATCTGCAGTGTTCGCACTCGGGCGTTTCTCTGAACGAATCGACGCCCGCTTCACGAATACGCATCGCCGCCGCGAGAGGCGGGAAGCGTCGGGCGCTACTGAGCGCGAACGACTTTGCCTTGTAGGTAGTAACGCTGATTGTCGCGGGCTTCGCTCTTGGAAGCCTCGTCCCACTCGGTGACCCTAAAGCTGGCCGGGTCTGCGCTCTCGACCGGCACGGCGCGACCGTCGTCGGCGAAGTAAACGTACTTCGAATCTTTTGCGTAGGCGCGCGCCAAAGGCGTGAAAGTTGCGCGGTCGGCGCCAGAGAGCTCGTGCGCAGTCCTAAATAACGCGTTCGGCAACGCGTAGACCTTGCTCGTGTCACGACCGTAGTTGCTGGTGGGAAGCAGCTCGAAGCTCGCGGCATCAGCTCCGAGAAGAATGGGCTCACCCAGAAAGTAGATGCGCGCTTTGTCTCGGGCGAAGCTCGGGTCTAACAGCTCGAATGAGGAACCGTCGGCGCCTTCGATAAGCTTGTCCTCGTGGTATGCGTGCTGCTTGTCGCGCGCGTACAGGCTCTGCTCGAACACTTGGAACGTGGCCGGATGGGCGGCAGTGACTGGCTTTCCACCTTGGTATACACGTTTGGCGTCGCGCCAATATGTTGTCGGATTGCCGCCCTCGAGTATCGGCTCAAAGGTGAACGAGTCTGCATCGGCGATCACCTTGCCGTCGAAAAACACGCGCGCACTGTCACGCGCGTAGCGTCCATCCATTTCCATCACGCTGAACGACGTGCGGTCTACACCGTCGACCACTGTGCCGGCGTAATACACCGCAGCTTCTTTCGTGCTGTAACCAGTCGAGCTAATGCCGCGGTACATTTGGTAGACGAGCCGCGGATAACCAAACAGAAAGCACACGCCGATCGGCAACGCGATCGAGACGATCAGGAACGTGCGCGCCGACATGAACAGAAAGCTCCAGTTCAGCGCATAGAAGCACAGCGCGATCAGCACCGGATAGAAGAGCATCGCGCCCACCATCGGCAGGATCGACTTGTGCGTTGAGCTGCCTGCGGCAAAGGCCATGGGCGAGAACATCGCGCCCACCGGCCAATACAGCAGAAGCAAGCCAGCGATGATCTGGCACGTGAGTTTCATCATCCCCCCTTGGATCGAAGCTCGCGTGCGCTACACGGTGGTCGCGAGGCCACCGTCGACTGGCAACACGGCGCCCGTGATGTACGCGCCCGCGCGTGACGCGAGGAAGATCGCTGTGCCGGCCATGTCTTCAGGCTCGCCGATACGACCGCGCGGCACAGCGGCTTTGATCGCGTCGCCGAAGGTCTTGAGCGTTTGCTCCATCATCTTGCTCTCGAACGGGCCCGGCGCGATCGCGTTGATCGTGATGTTCTCGGCTGCCAAGCGGCGCGCGAGCGTACGCGTGAGGTGATGCACGCCTGCTTTGCTGCTCGAGTACGCGTAGGTCTCGAGCCCGGGTACGTGCAACCCATCGATCGAGCCGATGTTGATCACGCGCGCGGGGTCGCCGGCCGTCGCCGCCGCTCTCAGCTGCGGGAGCAGCTCGCGCGTCAGGAAGAACACAGCCTTGAGGTTGGTGTCGACCACCTTGTCCCAGCCCGACTCGCCGTATTGGTCGATCGGCTCGGCCCAGTTCGCACCCGCGTTGTTGACCAGGATGTGCAGCGCCTTTTCGCGCTTGCCGATCTCTTGGGCCACGCGCTTGATCTCATCGACCCTGCCCACGTCCGCGGGCAACGCGATGCAAGTGCCGTATTGCGAGAGCTCCTTGGCCGCAGACTCACAGGCGTCGGCTTTGCGCGCGCTGATATAGGTCTTGACCCCGTTCTCCACGTAGCCGCGCGCGATCATGTACCCGATGCCGCGACTACCGCCGGTCACCAAAGCGACCTTACCCTCGACCGAAAACAAGTTCTTCATTCCCCGCTCCTTATCGCGCCCCCCAATTCCCCGCAAGCAACCCCAACCCTCCCCTCCCCCTACCGTTGACGTTGACGTTGACGTGCGCCCTCCTCCCCGAGCCCCCAAAACCGCAGGCCTTGCCGCCCTACTGGCCTCCGGGGTGAGAGAAGAGACCGTCGCCGTCGCCGTCTGACCATTGGTCGCAAGTTTTCATGCGACTCTGCGGCTGGGCAGCTCGCGCGGACTTCGGCGTGCGCCTGCCGCGTCGAGAAGGATCAACAGGCACAGGCGAGGAGCCGGGGAGATTTTTGGGGTTCGCGACCTACGCGATGAACCTCGCTACACGCTCCGTTCACCCTCTGGACCCAATTCCAAAATCTCCCCGGCTCCTAAACTCCCTGTTCATTCTCTTGTTTCGCGCTCCGTTTCGCGCG
>Ga0114940_10000253_pt1 | contig 29720 bp, 24 predicted proteins | sample ColdCreekSource_FD_87195 | JGI IMG/M metagenome (GOLD analysis project Ga0114940, IMG submission 87195) | Groundwater microbial communities from Cold Creek, Nevada to study Microbial Dark Matter (Phase II) - Cold Creek Source | ecosystem: Environmental > Aquatic > Deep subsurface > Groundwater ...
TGACGAACCGACAATTTCTTTTAATCTCTACGGCAACACAGACTATCCTCGACGTTATCAGTTTGATATCACTCAACATACAGCTCAAAACTTTTAGGTACGACGGGTTATAAAATTTAATATTTGCATAATAAAAGTCCGAAAGCTCTGATGGGTATTTTTGCGTTCGTAGTTTGTGGGAAGAGTTAGATTTATTTTGATCATCCAAAAAATGTACTAATACACGTAAAGCATACAGGCAGAAGATCGGGACGAGAAAATACGTGTATTCACTGAAGCTATTGGGGTTGATGATTGAAAATTTTAGCAATATCATGGCTTTTAATCCTTAGTACAAGGACAATAAGCTGTTACTTTAGCAGCTTAAGAAAATTTAATAGCTAAATAAAGATTGTAGAGGAATATACATGTCGTCGATCGTAGTAGATATTGATGTAGATAATTTTCAGGGTGAAGGATTAGATATTATTGGCACAGAAAATGCAGATATTCTGCAAGGCACTAATGCTGGTGAACTAATTAAAGGCTTGGAAGGTGATGATTCTATCTCCGCCAGTGATGGAGATGATTTTGTAATGGGTAACGCTGACAACGATACTATCGGTGGTGGCGATGGTGACGATACTATTCTGGGAGGAAAAGGTGGCGATCTGATTTTTGCCTACAAAGGTGATGATGTGGTCAATGCTGGTAGAGGTAACGATATTATCCGCAGTGGTGAAGGTTCAGATATTTTGTTTGGCGGTGCTGGCAAAGATATCTTTACGTTTGAATTGAAAGATTTTACTGGCGATTCAATGGATACAGTTGCTGATTTTGACATAGATGAAGATCAGATCTTTATCCAAGGTTTGACCGACCAAAATGCAGTTGGCTTCGATTCTAAAACTGGAATGGTCACTGTTGATGGTGAAGAAATCATCCAATTTGAAAATATAGATGGTGCAGATTCTGCTGAAGATTTTGAATTATTCTAAATCAGCAATTGAATCTAGCTTTCTCTAGCTTGCTAATTCAATCATCACTTTTTACTTAGGTAGAGATAGCAATTAGTCCCTAAGCAGAGAAATCGGCACATATATAAATTGTGCCGTTTTCTATATCTCTAAAAATATAGATTGCCTGAACTATTTTAATTTAACTTCTAGACCGAATTACAGACAGAACTATCTTGACTTTTATAAGCTAACTGATTAGTACCACAATGCCCCATCAAACTTCGACCAATGATTCGACTTCTTCGGAGTTGATCCATTTGACTACCGATGACAGCAGTAGCATTAAATTGGAATCTCAGCAAAGTGATCGGTTTGTCATCTTGCCCCGTGCTAATCAAGCAGTAGAAAATTCCTTGTCGCCAGAAAAGTTATCGGCTGCGGAAGTATATGTGGGGCAAGCCTTATTGTATTTTGAACAAGAGCAATGGCGAGAAAGTATTGGTGCCTGTCAGGAAGCGTTAAAGATACATCCGAAGATGGGTGTTGCCTATAAGATTTGGGGCAACTGTCTCCAGCGTTCAGGAAATAGTGCTGAGGCAATCGGTATCTATGCCAAAGCTTTAGAATCTAAAGCCGATATGGCAGACATTTACTGTAATTTAGGTAGCATCTATGCCAAGCAAGGAAAATGGCACCAGGCAATTGAGCATTATCAAAAGTCCAGCATCATTAATCCTGAGAATGCAACTCCCTATCGCAATTTAGCTAGGGTTTGGGATCAGCTAAAAGACTATCATAAGTCCGCAGATTGTTTCTTTAAAGCGATCGCTCTTCAGCCCAACTTACTATCATCACAAAATCACTTTAATCTAGCTAATAATCTCCTGGCGGAAGGGAATCTTGAACAAGCGATCGCCTGTTATAAAAACTCTATTGATTTAGATCCCAGTTTTCTCAATGCCTATGCCAGATTAGCTGATGCTTTAGAACAGGATGGTCAAAAGGATTTAGCCTTGTCCTACTATAAGCAGCTAGCTCAACTACAAACAGAAGCTAAATTACCTGCAAGCCAATCTAAATCTTCGCAACAAATTAGCGCCCTGCTTAATCCTAGCGCAGCGCAAGCTTCTGAAATCAAGCGCCCTAAGCCCCAGGCTGCCACTTTGTCCCCGAGTCAGGCAAGGGAGAACCAACCGCAGCTACAGCCTGCCAAAACTACCATTGAAAATAAGCTCAAAGCCTATCAGCAAGCAGCAGCTCAACAGCCCAATTCAGCACCGATTAGGTTTGAACTAGGTCAATTGTATTTTGAGGCTCGACAATGGCAAAAAGCGATCGCCGCTTACCAACAAGCAATCCAGCTTAATCCGCAATCAGCCCAGTATCATCTTCATTTAGGTAGAGCTTGGTCACAGGTCAATAATCAGGAACAAGCTAACCTAGCCTACTACGAGGGCTTTAGTCTCAAACCCGAAGCAGCATCAGGCAAGAGTCACTATTTATTGGGGGAAAAACTGCTTCAACAAAACTGTGGGGAAAAAGCGATCGCCTGTTACCGTCGAGCCATCAGTAGTCAGCCTGATCTAATTGAGGCTTATTGGCGGATCGGCGAAATCGTCACCCAAAAAGGAGACTATAAAACCGCGATCGCCTGTTATCATCGGGCAGCCAAAATTGCCCCCGAGGAAGCTCAAAACTACATCCTATTAGGAAAAGCCTTCGCCCAACAGGGAAACTGGCAGGATGCCTTAAGCCATTTTCAACAGGCTGTTAAACTTGAGCCGAATAATTTCATTTTGTATAGTCATATAAGTGAATCTCTAACTCAGTTAGAGCGCTACGACGAAGCAATCCAGACTCTCCAACAAGGGATTAGCAAGGAACCTCAATCCTGGAAAACTTATCATCAGTTGGGTAATGTCTTGAGCTACCAAAAATTATGGCAAGAAGCAATAGGTGCCTATGAAAAGGCGATCGTTTACAACGAAGAAGGCTATAGTCTTTCCTACCACTATTTAGGTCAAGCTCACTTGGAGCTACAACAGTGGGAGTCAGCGGTAACTGCATATAGTAAAGCAATTGAGCTTAATGCAACTTTGTCTTGGTCTCACTATGGTTTAGGTTCGGCTTTGAGTGAACTAAAACAATGGGAAACCGCAGCCGAGGCGTTAAGCAATTCAATTAAATTACATCCCGACTTTGACTGGGCGCACCATAAGCTAGGTAATGCCAAAGTGGAACTGCAAGATTGGGATGAGGCAGTTATTGCCTATCGGCGGGCATTAGCAATTACACCAGGTTTACCGAAAACAGAAGATAAGCTCAATGACGTATTACACAAGAGATCAACCTTAGATCTCAAACAAGTGAAAGAGTACTATCAAAGCTCCCTTGATCGGGAACCCGAATCAGAATCCGCCTACTTCAAGGCGCTAGAAGTATCTCCCAATGACCCTGATGTTTATACCAAATTAGCTGGACTATATCAATCCCAGGGGAATGTCGAACAGGCGATCGCCTTTTATAAAATCGCCTTGCAAATCCAGCCCAATAATCTGGAGACAGCCACCGCCCTCAAACAGTTACAAGCTCAATTGGTTTAGTTTTTCACGAAGTTCTTGGTTACGCAATCGATTTTATCTCAGCAATCAAACTCACCAAAACCAACAAAAATAAGTGAACAGTATCACCTTTGACTCCTCTCACCAGGCGATTAAATCAACTCCAGGCAGTAACTCAGCAAAACTAGTTGCCACCGATACGCCTCTAGTTAGCGTCATTATTCCTGTTTACAATAGCGTCAAATATATCCAAAAGGCGATCGCTAGTGTCTTAAGTCAAACCTACGGCAATTATGAAATTATTGTGGTGGATGATGGCTCCACGGACGAGACGCGACAAAAATTACAACTCTATAAAGATAAAATTTGCTATGTCTTTCAGGAAAATCAAGGTTCGGCAGCAGCACGGAACACGGGCATAAAATTAGCTCAAGGGGAGTTAATTGCTTTTCTTGACTCTGATGATTACTGGTCGATGCCCGAAAAGTTAGCCAAACAGGTGGCTTGTTTCCAAGACAATCCAGAATTAGGCGGACTCAATACTGGTTGGAAAATCGTTGATGGTGACAGTAAACATATTAAAACAGTGCAGCCTTGGCACAAAGCGCCAAAGCTAGATTTGGAAACCTGGCTGAAGAAAAAATGCGTTCGCACCAGCGCCATGATGTTTCGCAAGGAATGGCTAGAGAAAGTTGGCGGTTTTGATCCTGAACTGAGACAATCCCATGATGTAGACTTGGTTTTACGTTTGTCTCTGGCGGGTTGTGAAACCGATTGGCTGAAAGAAGAAACTGTCTGTTATCGACAGCATGATTCTAATACGACTAAGGATAGTTTAAAGCAAGGGAAATATATTCAAGCGGTATTAGATAAGTTCTTCGCCCGTAAAGATGTACCTGATGCCATTGGTAAGCAGGAGGAGCAGATTCGTTATCATACTTTAGTTTGGATTGCTTGGTATCAATACAATGCAGGTAAAAGTGCGGAGATGGCAAAGTTTTTGCAGCAGTCTCTGGATTTTAGTCCTTATTTGCGGGTGGAAAATATTGCTCATTGGTTGAGCAGTTTTAAAAGATTTACTGAAGAACGAGGTAAAAGCTTTGATGTTAATCTGTTAACTAATTCTAGCCAGTGGAAAAAGTTGATTAACATTGCGCTGGGGTTAAAAAACTTGGGGGCTGAAACCTTAGAAACTAACTTAAATCTTGTCAACCTAGAAAACAATCCCCTCAAGCTAAAAGTTACCAGACGTTTAAAACCCACTGCTAAAAAATATCCAACAGCAAGACTAGAAAGATTTCCAGCGGGTCTGAGTTTACCCCCTTTTCCTGGAGAACACAATAATTATTCTCTAATTGAATCAGGTGTCCAAAACTTTGTGGTTAATCCACTGCCCTATTCTTTGCCTGTATCAATAGTTATTGCTTGTTACCATTCTCAATTAGCATTAAATAAAATCCTGGAGGCGATCGCTGCTCAAACTTATCCTCAGCAATTAATTGAAGTAGTCATAGTTAGCCCCGAGTTATCTAGAGAAGCTATTGCTTCGGCGATGAGAGTTTGTGAGTTTAAAATCACTTTTGTACCTCAACCAAAGCTGGTACAACAGATTCAAAATGCTGGCATTCAACAAGCTAGTAATGATTATTTAATTGTTTTAGATGGGGATGTCTTACCCACGTCTAACTTAGTGGAAAACTACATGAGATATTTTCATGTTAGTGATTGTGCGGTGTTGATTGGCGATCGCCGTTTTGTAGATTCTAATTCTCTAAATCAAGATTTAGATTTAGAGATTGCCGATGCGAGCAACAGTAAGAAATTTTCTCGACGGGATGACCTGAAAATACTGAACGCTCAACACAAACTGTACGAGCAATCTGATCGGCTCAAAAAAGACCGCTATCCTTTTAGAGCTTTTGTCAGCTCAAATATTGCCTGCTCTAAAAAATTAATTGACCAATTGGGCAGTTTTGACGAAAGCATTACTCACTGGGGCTACCGAGATCAGGAGTTGGGCTACCGAATCTACAACGCAGGGTATTATTTTATCCCTGTTGCTGACGCTTTGGGGCTACATCAAAACTTAACATCAGGAAGAGAACAATACAACAAGCAAGCCAGCCATCAGGAGTCAAAAAAGCTATTTGAACAGAAGTGTCCTATTGAGTGGTATCGCAATTATCAGTCAGGGGCAACTTACGAAGTACCTAAAGTATCGGTCTATATACCTTCTTACAATAACGGTAAATATATCAAAGCCGCAGTAGAGAGCGTACTTAATCAAACCTATACTGATGTTGAAGTCTGTATTTGTGATGATGGTTCGACGGACAATACCCTCCAAGTTTTGGCAGCCAACTTTCAAGACAACCCCAAGGTTAGATGGGTAACTCAAGTCAATGGTGGGATCGGCAAAGCTTCTAATACGGCAGTTCGTATGTGTCGTGGGATGTATATTGGTCAATTAGATTCTGACGATCTACTTAAACCAGAAGCGATCGCCACTATGGTAGATTACTTGGATCGCAAAGGTTATGGTTGCGTCTATAGTTCTTGTGAAAGAATTGATGCTCAGGGTAATTATCTTCAAGATGAGTACAGTTATCCCACCTTCTCCCGCGAAAAAATGATGATTACTTCGATCGCTCATCATTTTAGGATGTTTAGACGACGGGATTGGATGCGGACAGATGGATTTAACGAAGAGTTACTTAATGCCGTTGATTATGATATGTTTCTCAAGCTGAGTGAGGTTTGCGCTTTCCATCATGTCGAAAAGATGCTTTATCTGAGAAGATGGCATGGCAATAACACCTCCTTTGTCAATGAAAACAAACAAAGTAGCAATACTCATGTGGTTCTTACTTATGCTTTAGAAAGAATGGGTTTAGCTGATCAGTGGGAAGTATTTGCTCCCAATCCCCAAGAACCCAGAAAAGTTTCTTATCGCCCTAAGCATCCAATAACTAACATCTTTTTCTTTCCAGATTATCGTCAAGGGAATAGTTACCAGAACTTACTTTATGCTCACCTGCCTGATAATTCAACTCTCTATTCTGGAGACATCAGCGATGCTTTACAGGCGGTGCGAGATGGTATCGGCAAGGTAGTTTTTCATCTCCATTGGACTAACTATATTCTCAAACAGGCAAACAGCCTAGAAGAAGCAGAAAAATTAAAAAATATCTTTCTCAAAAAACTGTTTGAATTTTTAGCTCATGGAGGCAGTTTGATTTGGACAGTTCACAATGTTCTACCCCACGACTGCCAATATTTAGCTCCAGAAATAGAACTAAGAAATATTATTTGCATTGCTGCTAGCAAAATTCATATTCATTCTGCATCATCATTATCGGAAATTCGCAAGCATCTTAATGTTCCTCAAGAAAAGGTGGCAATAATTCCTCATGGCAATTACCTTGGGGTTTATCCAAACACTATATCGAGGGAAGAAGCTAGAAAAAAATTCAACTTTACTTCTGACCAAACCGTATTTCTCTTTTTAGGATTAATACGTAAGTACAAAGGTATTGACGATTTGCTCGTTGCTTTTAGTCGAGTTCAACAAAAGTTTCCCGATACTCATTTATTGATTGCAGGAAAACCTATAGATAAAATAAATCTTGATGAATTAGATTTAGATATTGAGCCTAAAATTAAATCTAAAATTACCTTGGTTCAAAAGTATATTCCAGATCATGAATTGCAATTATTTTTCAACGCAGCAGATGTCGCTGTTTTGCCTTATAAAAATATTCTAACTTCTGGTTCTTTACTCAACGCCATGTCTTTTGGCTGTCCTGTAATTGCACCTGGAGTAGGTATGACTGAAGAAATTATTAAAGATGGTGACAATGGGTACTTATATGAGTTACAAAGTATTGACTCTTTGACAAAATCAATGTTAAAAGTTGCAACCTTAAAGCCCAAGGAGAAAAGTGAGCTACGACATCAGTCTTTAGCCAGCATTAAACACTTAAATTGGGAAGATACTCAAAAAATATATGCAACAGCTAAGTAATCTCAGTAGGAATCCAGAACTAAGTATGAATTTGCCAATGCCTTTGAGCGAAGAGATTGAAACTTATCAAGCTAATTTAGACGAGATAAAGCGAAAATCTTTGGGAAAATTAGCTGATAATTTGTTTGCGATCGAGCGAAAAAATGTGCAGCAATCTCGTCTATTTATAATCGATCTGATTCCCTACATTTACCGTCTTTATTATAATTGGCCCACAGATAAACCACTGCGAGTTTTGGATATTGGGATTGAATGTGGCGCAGATACGGCATTGCTAGCAGAATTACACAACCGTCGTAGCCATAATTATCTCAAAATGGAAGTGACTGGCTTAGATATAGTTGCAGATTTTCGCGACTATATTGCAGTTTCATCGCCGTTTGTTAAATTTGTTCAAAAAGATATTTTCGATATTTCTGATGATGAAACTTGGGATTTAGTTATCTGTAGCCATGTGATTGAGCATCTAAGTGACCCGTTACCCTTTATTAATAAACTTAAGCGATTAACGAGTAAATACACTATTGTTGCTTGTCCATACAATGAAACAAACTTGCGACCAGGGCATATACAGACAATTGATGAGGCTTTTATTGCTCAAGCTACTCCCTTAGAACATCATATTTACACTAATTTCTGTTGGCGCTCAAGAGGAAAGTGTTTAATTATGATTTTTGAAACTACTAATAAATAGGTATGCTCATCAATCGAGTTAGCTTACTAATATCTTAAGCCCAGTTTTAAACATGAAAAAATATACAGTTTATGGTAACTGCCAAGCAAGAGTACTACCAAGTGTTTTAAATTCTTCTAAAGTTTTTAAGCGTACCTTTCAGTATGTAGATGTTAAAGCAGTACATACCCTCGATTCAGAAGAGTTAGATTATTTTATTGATGAGGTACTACCTGAGTTGGATTTATTCATCTTTCAACCAGTATCTAAAAATTATAATGATAATGAGAGATATTCAACTGAGTTTTTGCTGTCTAAGCTAAAATCTGATGCCATTTCAGTTTCGTTCCCCTCTTGTTATTTTACTGGCTATACTCCAGAAATAAAACATACCAAGTTAATTCGAGAAGGTGAAAACAAAGACGAATTTGACTATCATGATCGAAATATCATGGAATATTTTTTATCAACAGACACTCCTGAACCTAAAGACTTTATCTCCAGCGATCACTTTTATTCAGAAGACTTTTCTCTGCAAGCAGTTGAACAGTCCTTAAAAGAGCTTGAAAAAAGGGAATTAAGTATTTTCGGCTCCGAAAAACAATTAGATATTAAAGTAAGCAAATTTATTAGAGACAATTATCAGAAACAGCGTTTATTTCATACGGTCAATCACCCCAGTAAACCTTTATTTATTTACTTAGGAGAAGCGATTTTAGATTTTCTGACCATTAAAGATGAAATTACCTTTTTTAAAGATCCCCTTGAACATACTGTTTATCCGATTTATAAATCTCACTATCAAAATCTAAAGTTTGAGTTTGAAAATTCTGTAAATTATAAAATCCAAAATCAAGATTATCTACTTCAAGATATTATTAAGAAATATCTTGATTACTATCACAAAATTCCGAAAGAAGCTATTGGTAATAAAGTAGCGATCTAGATTAGTCTCATCTAGACTTGTTTGCCTTAATTCCGTTAGCCTGTACAAGGTTTAATCGTTTAATTTTTAAGACAGTCGCTACAAAATTAGCGATCGCACTTAGAGCTTAGAGCTAAAAAAAGGAGTCGATTCCCAAGGCACTAGCAGCAAATACGGCATTGCTGTTGAATACAAAGCGATCGCTTGGATCAAAAAGATTATAATGAGAAAAAGCTCTTGATCTGTTTAATAACTCTAGTCCAATAGAGCGATCGCTCTATTGGACTAGAGTTATTGTTTTCACCCAGTTGAAGATGCGATCGCCTAGTAACTTGAGAATTCAGAAGGCGCGATCGCCTTGATGAAGAATGAAAGTATAGCGATCACGATCACCTAAAATACACATTACCAAATATATCGTACGCGCACCAAGAAATGGTACAAAAAAAGTTAGTAGTCTATTGATCATAAAATTATGAAGCGCGTTATCGATTTACCAGACGAACTAGCTCAAAGTTTAGATATCTATTTGCAAGAACATCCCGAGGAAACTTTTTTTAGTCTCGTGAAAGAAGCTTTAGAAACAAAATTAATCCCAAAAGATATTTCTAGACTGTTAACCTTGGCAGGAATAGTAACCGAGGCTCCTTATAATGCCGTTGAACACCCAGAGGATCGTGAACTTTGAAACAAATTGTTCTTGATGCTGCCCCTCTAATTGCTCTGTTTTATGCTAAAGACACTTACCATAGTTTATGTGTTGAAGGGTTTACTCAATTAAGTCAATCCCAAACCGTTTTATTAACCCCATTGCCGATAGTTTTTGAAGTCTACAAGTGGCTATTGCAAAGAACCACTCCCCAAGTTGCTCAAAATACCCTCAAAACTATGGAAGAGAGCTTGCATTTTATTACTATGGATGATCCAATGTATCTTGAAGTACAGGCTCTGATTTTTTCTTTACCACAATGGCACGGTAGCTTAGAGGATGCTACCGTCGCCGTTATTGCTTTACGTTACCGTTGTTCGATTTGGACTCTCAACTTTAGAGATTTTAGTATTTTCAAAAATATAAAATTCTGGAATCCTGACCCAAATAAATAATTTATCGAGATGGCGATCGCATGGTAGCTTGAAAATTCAGGATATGCGATCGCTATTCAATGAGCTTAGAGCTTAGAGCTTAGAGCTTAGAGCTAAAAAAAAAGAGTCAACTGGTTAAAGAAGACTCCCTTTTTTCTTGATGGGATGAGAAGTTAAATTATTAACTGCCCACCCTGAATTTAGTCTAAATTAGACTTTTGCACTGAGATTAAGCCTGAATCACAAAATCATCAGCACCCAAAGCAGGTATACCGCTTAAGCTCGCAAATTGCGCTCCTGAACCTAACCCACTAGCCGCCTCGTCTTGGTTATAGAACAGGTTGCCAGTACCACTGCTGTAGACAATCATCGCATCGGAATCACCAGCGGCGGCATCACTACCCACCACAGCAAACTCGCTGCTTAGATCCACCATACTACCCAAAGCAGTAAAGGTGGTTTTGTCTAACACTAGCTTGTCAGAACCAACGGCAAAATCAGTGATTTGGTCGATTCCCAAAGCATTGGCAGCAAATACAGCATTGCTGTCAAAGACAAAGAGATCGCTACTCGAACCGCCGTAGAGAACGTCATCCCCTGCACTGCCTGCTAAACGATCGCTACCATTACCACCGTTAAGGGTATCATTACCACTGTTACCAGTTAGTTTATCGTTGCCACTGTTACCGAATAGGGTATTTTTGCCAGCATTACCAGTAATAGTATTGCTCAAGGTATTACCAATACCGTTAATGTCTGCACTACCAATTAAGGTCAGGTTTTCGACATTTGCCGTCAAAGTGTGACTAACGGATGATTGTACGGCATCGATTTCTGTAGCTACGGTCGAGGTTTCGCTAACCACATCGCCAGCATCATCAACAACATAGGTGTCATTACCAGCATCGCCCATCATGCGATCGCCACCTTTACCACCGAAGAGTAGATCGTTGCCTAATCCACCCATCAGGCGATCGCCACCGCTACCACCATTGAGGACATCATCTCCCTCATTGCCAGTTAAGAGATCGTTACCACTATTACCAAACAGTTTGTTGTTGGCTTCGTTACCAGTAACCATGTTGGCTAGACCATTACCAGCACCTTCCGCTGCTGCATCAGTTAGGGTGAGGTTTTCGACATTTGCTCCCAGGTTATAGTTAACTCCAGAACTAACGCTGTCCATACCTGCGTTGGCAGCTTCGGTAACCATGTCACCAGCCATATCGACCATATAAGCGTCATCGCCAGCGCCACCAGTCATGGCATCATTACCCATACCACCATTGATGATATCGTTGCCAGCACCAGTTTTCAACACATCGTTCGCTGCCGTACCAGTGAGATCGAAGCGATTGATATCGCTGAAACTAACTTGGTTGGATATTTCGCCGTCGAAAGAATTGTAGAAGCCTGAAGATTCTCCTGCTTCACTGGTAACGAAATTACCAGTATCGATAAAACCATTATCGCCAGCAGCAGCAACGCTGGAGTAGTCAAGGACTAGCAAGTCGTTCCCTGCACCACCATTAGCTGTATCGGGGAATCCCAAGCCAGCATTGATGGTATCATCGCCTTCACCACCCATCATGGTGTCTTTGCCCATACCAGCATCGATCATATCGTTACCAGCACCGCCATCGATCATATCGTTACCAGTACTAGTACTTAAACGATCATTGGCTGCGGTAGCAGTGATCTTGAAGCGATTGATATTGCTGAAACTAACTTCGTTAGATCCTTCGCTGTTGGAAGCATTGTAATAGCCTGAAGACTCTCCTGCTTCATTGGTAACGAAATTACCAGTATTGATAAAACCACTCTCGCCTTCAGCAGTAACGCTGGAGTAGTCAACCACTAGCAAGTCGTCACCAGCACCACCATTAGCTGTATCAGGGAATCCCAAGCCAGCATTCATAGTGTCATTACCAGCACCACCGATCATGGTATCTTTACCAGCACCACCATCGAGGATATTATCTGCACCATTACCTTTAAGGGTATTGTCGAGAATGTTACCTATTCCCTCCACGGCATCATCAGTTAGGCTTAGGTTTTCTACATTCTCACTAAGAGTATGGTCAACACTGGAGTTAACACTATCGTTACCGCCGTTGGTTGCTTCGGTAACGGTATCAAGTTCGCTATCAACTACATAGAGATCACTGCCCAAGCCACCAGTCATGGCATCGTTACCAGCACCACCATCGAGGATATTATCTGCACCATTACCTTTAAGGGTATTGTCGAGGATGTTACCTGTTCCCATCTCGGCATCTTCAGTTAGGTTTAGGTTTTCTACATTCTCACTGAGAGTATGATCAACACTGGAGTTAACACTATCGTTACCCCCTTCAGCATCTTCGGTAACGGTATCAAGTTCGGTATCAACTACATAGAGGTCATCGCCAGCGCCACCAATCATGGCATCATCGCCAGCACCACCATCGATGGTATCGTTGCCTTCATAATCACTAACATAGTCATTGCCCTCTCCAGCAGTAACGTCGTCATCGCCAGCGCCAGCATATAGCTGATCATTACCAGCACCACCATCGATGGTATCGTTACCTTCATAGGCATCAACATAGTCATCGCCTAAGCCAGAATTGATGGTGTCTGCCCCACCACCTGTGTTGAAGGTGTTATTAGCATCAGCGCTATAGGTAATCTCATCATCGCCACTGCCTGTGGTAGCGCTAGTAATGTATTCAACATTAGCTACACTTGTGCCATCTGGCAGGTCAATTGTACCAGTGTTGGGAGCAGCATCACTCAAGACAACGGCTTCAGTGGCGGCACTGAAGTTAGCAAATTCTAGGGTATCTGTTCCCTCGCCGCCATCGATGGTATTGTTGATGCCATAACCAGTATTCAGATAATCATCGCCAGCACCACCATCGATGGTATCGTTACCATCATAGGCAGAGACGCTATCATTGCCTTCACCAGCAGTGATGTCGTCATCACCAGCACCAGCATCTAGATAATCATTACCAGCACCACCATCGATGGTATCGTTGCCAGTACTAGTACTGAAATTGTCATCTGCTGCCGTACCAGTGAGATCGAAGCGACCGATATTGCTGAAACTTACTGCGTCGTAATTACCAGTATCGTAGTTGTAAGAAGAGTAGTAGCCCTGGGATTCTCCGCTAGGTTCGTACTCTCCAGTTTCTTCGTTCTGTACATAATTGTCATAGGCATAACCACCCATGTAACCAGTCTCGCCAGGAGCAACGTTACTGGAGTAGTCAACAACTAGCACGTCTTCATCTGTACCACCATCAACGTAGTCATTGCCTAAGCCAGAATTGATGGTGTCTGCGCCAGCACCAGTGTTGAAGGTGTTATTAACATCAGTGCTATAGGTAATCTCATCATCGCCACTGCCTGTGGTAGCGCTAGTAATGTATTCAACATTAGCTACAGTTGTGCCATCTGGCAGGTCAATTGTACCAGTGATGGGAGCAGCATCACTCAAGACGACGGCTTCAGTAGCAGAACTGAAGTTAGCAGATTCTAGGGTATCTGTTCCCTCGCCACCATCGATGTCATTAATGCCTTCCCCTGCATTTAGATAATCATCCCCAGCACCACCATCGATGGTATCGTTGCCTTCATAAGCATAGACAAGATCATTGCCTTCTCCAGCAGTGATGTCGTTATCGCCAAAAGTAGCATTTAGAGTATCGTTACCAGCACCACCATCGATGGTATCGTTGCCAGTACTAGTACTGAAACTATCATCTGCTGCCGTAGCAGTGATATCGAAGCGACCGATATTGCTGAAATTTACTACGTCGTAATTACCAGTATCGTAGTTGTAAGAAGAGTAGTAGCCCTGGGATTCTCCGCTAGTTTCGTACTCTCCAGTTGCTTCGTTATACACTGCAGCAGGATCATAGGCATAACCACCCATGTAACTATCCTCGTTAGTGGAGGTATTACTGGAGTAGTCAACGATTAACACGTCATCCTCTGTACCACCATCAACATTGTCATTGCCTAAGCCAGAATTGATGGTGTCTGCGCCAGCACCTGTGTTGAAGGTGTTATTAGCATCAGTGCTATAGGAAATCGCATCATCCCCACTGCCTGTGGTAGCGTTAGTAATGTATTCAACATTAGCTACACTGCTGTCATCTGGCAGGTCAGTTGTACCAGTGTTGGGAGCTGTATCGCTCAAGGAAACGGCTTCAGTGGCAGAACTTAAGTTAGCAGTTTCTAGGGTATCTGTTCCGACACCGCCATCAATGGTATTGATGCCTGTTCCAACGTCAATCCAATCATTGCCAGCACCACTGGTGATGCTGTTATTGCCTTCTCCACCTCTGATAGAATCATCACCACTCCCACCTCTTAAAGAGTCATTTCCTGTCGTAGCAGTGATATCAAAGCTGTTGATATTGGTGAATCTAATTTCGTGATTTTCTTCAGTATCGACGTTGGAAGAATTGATTAAGCCCTTAGATTTTCCTGTTGTTGAATTTGTCCCGAAATTATAAGTACCTATATGACCAATATTGTCAGTAGCGGCAACGCTGGAATAGTCAACGATTAACTGGTCGTTATCTTGACCCCCATCAACTGTATCGGTATATCCCAATAGGGGTGCGATGATATCATTTCCTTCTAGACCCGTAATGTTATCTGCATCATTAGTCCCTATTAATTCATCTGGGCCTGAAGTTCCTGGAAAATTAGCCATAATTATTTTTGTCTCAAGATAGAATTTTGTTTAGATAGGTCATTAATTGATAATTGAGAATGGATAATTGATAATTAGTCCTTTTCTCAACTTAGAGGATGTCTGAAAAGTATTTAGATCCCCCCTAGCCCACGGCATCGCTTCAAGTCGACAAAGGCTTTAGCCGCATGTGACCCGCTCAACGCGGACGCGAAGCTAAGGCGCGTTTTGGGTCAGAAGATTCTGTCCCAAAAGCCGCCGCTAATCCTTTAGGGCTGCCTCCCCTTAATAAGGGGGGGGCAAATCTAGTAAATAAGACTTCTCAGATAACCTCTTAGAGCTTAAAGCTTAAAGCTTAAAGCCTTTACAAATAGAAAGCGATCGCGCAGCATAAAATTAGGCACAAAGAGATACCTTTCTTACTCCTCAAAAAAGCTTTGTGTTTTTCTTTAAAACCAGTTATTACTACTCGATCACGATCGCGACATAATTGTGATCGCGATCAATGTTCTTTCTAACCCCGTTGTAACTTATGAACTTTTAATTAAGCTTTCGTAAATTTACTTAAAATCGCCAATTTTTGAACTTTTTTGCCAGTTATCTTACAGAAGGATCAATTCAAAGCCTTGATGGAGTGGGCTTTTTTTAGTTAAATTGGATACCAATTTTTTGCATCCAGAATCTTAAAATTTTGTTAAAAACCATCCTAATGAATTTATTTCTTTAAAGAAGGGGTAAATTATCAATTAATTTGTAGCTGTTTTAGAGATCAGGGGCTAGAATGCTCATGCCTCAAATAAAAAGTCTTCCGCTATAGCAATCCTAAATGAAATGAGAAATTTCTATATGCGAAGCGGTATCCTTTAGGACTACCTATATGCCCTAAAGGATTCCCTTCGGTCACGAAGCGGTATGCTAAAGCCATAATTTCGTGTCGTCCTTTAAGACTACCTACTACTTACTACTTACTACTTACTACTTACTACTTACTACCTATTACTTACTACCTACTACTTAAAACCAATCAATGTAGTTTCATGAATCAAAATAGGATTGCTATAAATGCCATTATTTTTCTCCGACTACATAGTAGATTAATTTGAATGAATTTGATCAAAGTTAAACAAGTGGTTGAAGATTTACCATATATGAGTTTGAAGAAAGCTCAAGTCATGGAAGACTTTATCCATCAACATAATATCTCTAGCATTTTAGAATTAGGTTTCTATCATGGAGTATCAACTTGCTATATGGCGGCGGCGCTTGAAGAAGTGGATCAAGGCTCAATTGTATCTATCGATCTACATAGCGCCCAAAAACGTCAACCCAATATAGAAGAACTACTGGAAAAATGCGGCTATTCAGACACAGTTGAATTTTACTACGAGCCTGCTTCTTACAATTGGCGCTTGATGAAGCTGATTGAAGCACAAGAAAAAACCTTTGATCTTTGTTATCTTGATGGTGGTCATGATTGGTACAACACTGGACTAGCCTTTTTCCTCGTTGATAAACTATTGCAGCCTGGTGGTTGGATAATTTTTGATGACCTCGATTGGACAATGGAACATATTAAGGCTCAATGGGCTTTACGGAAACCCGAAGAGGAGAGAGTTACGCCCCAAGTCCGCAAAGTATGGGAACTGTTGGTTAAAACCCATCCCCATTACAGTAACTTTTACGAACAAGGCGGCTGGGGCTATGCTCAAAAAGTTTGAGATGAGACGGGGGTTTAAGCGTAGGGAGTAACTTCTACCTCAGCCAACTTTTTAGGTGTAGCATTGCTTAAACCCTGCAATCGCACCGAAGGAAAGCCCATAATAACTTCGGTATTTAACTCGATAAAGATGCGATCGCTATCCGCAGCATACCAAGCTTTCACAGCCCTTGGCTCAAATTCTGGCTGTAGTTCGCCACTAATATTACGATTAAACCTTTATGCTTCAGTAGGAAGTTAAGTTAATTATCAATTATCAATTATCAATCTAGTATCAAACAGTACGGAAAATTACAAGAGTTGAGTTTTACCATTGAAAGACTAGCTTCGAGTTTTTTATATGCTTTTTGCTATCTACAGATGAAAACCAATAACTCAACCGCCACAGAAAATCGACCCCAAACAAGGCAGACTGTGAGCAACTATTTAGAATTAAATGATTTTCTAGATACTTTACAGTTGCTGATTCGCGAACCGTCTGTAGTTGGCTGCGAAGATTCTTTTTTTCGCGTCTTACGTCGAGAACTAGAAGAAATTGGGGTCGAGGTTGAATATTACTACGGTGTTCTGGTGGCAAAAGGCAGCAAACCAGATGAGCTTATCCTTTCAGCACATATCGATCGCCACGGCTTATTATGTACGGGACTCAATGAATTTCAGTATGCAGCTTTTATTGCTAGCAATCGAGGCGACTTAACAGGTGAATCTGTATCAGAACAAATGATGCACAGCATTGAAAATCGCTTTCAAGGACAAGCTGTTCAAGCACATCTACCCTATACAGGAACTTATTTAGGTCAGGGACATATTATCAATTCTTATATTTGCCCTGCGAGAAATAACTTAATCTTTGAATTGGACGGCTTAGAGTTTGTGCAACCTGGGACACCAATTTCTTTTCTAGATCGCCTCAAAATAGAGAATGGCTGTATTTCTGCTCAAATAGATAATGTGGTAAGTGCAGCTTTGATCATTCATCTATTTCGTCTTGGTTTTGAGGGAACTGCCCTATTTACCGCTCAAGAAGAAGCAGGAAAAAGCTGGCGTTATGCTCTTTCTTGGTTTCAACGTCAACAACTAACTACCCAGCGTCTAGTTGTTTTAGATACCAGTCCCTATCCAAATCGCGAAGCAGCGGAAATGCAGCAAGTTGTTTTACGTCATCGAGATGCTAATGGTATGTTTGCTCCTAAGTTAACCACCGAATTAGCAGATAAGTGCCAAGCAATGGGAATTTCCTATTCTTATAAAGATGCTTATATTGAAGCTCAAAACAGAGAACACAAAACATCTTATTCTCTAGGTCGAACTGAGTTAGGGCGACTGGTAACAGCTAGCAACGGTGAAATTAACGGCACAACCTTGCAAATTCCCTCTACTAACTATCATACTCCTGACGAAACTGCTGCCTTAGATGCGATCGCTGCGGTGCGTCACTTGTTAATGTCTTACATAGCTTAAATTAAGAAAATACTAGGAAAAACATTTTCACCAGAGTTAATTAATATCTAATTGTTGATTGTTTATTCAAGCTAAACTATGATGTAAATAAATAATCAATAGTTAAGAGGAACAATTAAAGTGTCCAATGATTTTGGTGAACTAATTCGTCAAGCGCGAAAAGAACAGAAGTATTCTCAAAGAGAATTAGCTAAACTGTTGCAAATAGACTTTACCTATCTATCCAAGCTAGAAAACAATCGTGCAGATTATGCCCCCAAGGAAGATGTGATCCGTGGTTTGGCAAAGCATCTAAACTTGAATGAAGAACAGTTAATTTTCTTGGCGGGAAGGATTCCTCAGCAAGAAGAAGACTTGCTTAAGCAGCATTATAAAGATATGCCAGCTTTGTTTCGGCGGATGCGAGAAAATCCTGAATTTGCTCAAAGAGTCTTTCGCGAAGCTTCCAAAACTGACAGTTAATGAGCAGTTAATCTTAGATCAAGTTAATCTTTTGTGAGTGTTTTTCGTCCGTTTCGATTCATTTCCAAACTAGAGATCGAGGCTTGTGCTTTAGATATTTGGTTACAAATGTCGCGGTCGCACCATCCACTACAGTTGCCCATCGATGCCAGCATCATTGCCGAATTTCTGGGTCTAGATTTGGTTTGGGACAAAATTCCAGATGACGAACAAGGGGCGATCGCTGCGAGAATTTTACCCCTAGAAAAACTCATTGAAATCAACGAAAATATCCCCCAGCTAAAAGGTGGGTTTGGTGAATCAACTATTGCCCATGAAATTGGACATTGGGTGTTGCATATTGATGTAGAACAGGTGGAACGCTACATTCGACTAAAACAGAAGGGTGTTGATGTTCAAGTAAAACCTTTTTTGTGTCGTAGTACTAATCTGGCAAGAATTGAATGGCAAGCACAGTACTTTGCAGGATGTTTGCTCATGCCTCAACATATACTAACGGAATTAAAGCAGGATAAAGATCTGACTAAATGGCAGCATCTTTATCAAATGGCGGAAGAATTGGGAGTGACCATCTCTAACCTGACGACTCGCTTACAGGATTTAGGTTGGATCTATCTAGATGCTAATACTCGTAAGATTCAAAGGGGAGTTAGGAACTCGGAGTTAGAATCAGGCAAAAATTAGCTGAGAATACTAAGATCTAAATTAGAACAGCCATCATCCTAATATCCAGCTAGATCTTGATTCCCCATGAATTTATCCAAACAAGCTTTAATTGGTTTAAAAGCCGATCGCTTTCGTCACCCCCTCGACTTACAGGCTACTAATACTCTCAAGCAGCTACCAGGGTTAGATATAGCTATTCGGAGTGTTTTGGGTTCGGTAGCAGAACAATTCTTCTATCTCAATAATATTGCCTCTAGTGTTTTGGTCAGCGAAAAGCAGTTACCACACCTACATAAATTGTTAATTGAAGCCTGCGAAATTCTTGATCTAGAGCCACCCCAACTCTACGTCCAGCAAAATCCTACTCCCAATGCCTACACCTTCGCCATGCGAGGCAAACAGCCCTTTGTGGTGCTGCACACATCCTTAATTGAAATGTTGACCCCCGAAGAAATCCAGGCGGTAATTGCTCACGAATTAGGGCATTTAAAATGCGAACACGGAGTTTATCTGACTATGGCTAATGTGTTGGTACTGGCAGCTAATTTACTGCCTGCTTGGGGGACAGTTATAGCCCAATCATTACAAAATCAAATGCTGCAATGGGTTCGCTGTGCTGAGTTCAGTTGCGATCGCGCGGCACTGCTAGCGATTCAAGATCCTAAAGTAGTCATGTCTGTCTTAATGAAACTGGCAGGGGGTTCCCCAACTCTCGCACCCCTGTTAAATCTAGAGGCATTTATTGAACAAGCTAAAGCTTATGATTCTATTGCCACAGACAGTTTAGGCGAAATGCTTCAGGCTGCCCAAACAGCACAGTTAACCCATCCAGTCCCCGTGATTCGAGCCAGAGAAATCGATCGCTGGGCAAGTTCGGCGGAATATCAGTCTATTTTAGACAAACATCCATTAGGCGCAGAGCAAAAACTAGGCTGGAGTAATTGGTAGCTGAGTTCGGAATTCGCCCTAAAGGATTAGCTCCTAAAGTCGCGTCGAGTTCGGAGTTGGTATGATTGCTAGTTGCTAGTTGATCCAATGATTTAGCATAAACTTAGTTTTGATAACCATTAAACAAAAAACATGGCAAAAGCAATTTGGAATGGTCAAGTTTTAGCCCAAAGCGATCGCACGGAAGTAGTGGAAGGAAATCAATATTTCCCCCCAGATTCTCTTAATCAAGAGTTTTTCAAAGCTAGTTCCACCCACACTACCTGCCCTTGGAAAGGTCTAGCTAGCTACTATACCCTGATGGTGGATGGTCAAGAGAACCCTGACGCTGCTTGGTATTATCCAGAAACTAAGGAAAAAGCCAATAATATCAAAGGATACGTGGCTTTTTGGAAAGGGGTAAAAGTAGAGATCTAGAGCGATCGCCGTTTTAGACAATCGACAAATTATAAGTGTACTGCGGGGTGCATAATTATCCACCCCAATAAGCGGTTGGTAGCACCAAAAACTAAAAATTGAAAATTAAACCACCTTGAGCCAGAAGCGAATTCAAACTATCAGCAGTAATATCGTCATTTACAGGTAAAGTAACATAGCTAGCTTGTCCAAATATTTCTATCGAGTCACTGATCTGAAATTCAGCGCCAGCTTTAACCTTAAAACTAATACCAGTAGTACTTTGATCAACATCCTGATTTGCTGATGCAATTTGTTGGTCGAAATCTGCTTGATCCTCAGCAGTAACACCCTCACCACTAACACTTAGGTCAGTCTCAGTTTTTAAATTGATATTTGTTTGAGATAAACCAACACCAGGACTGATAAAAACACTAAATTTTTCAGATATGGGTAAATTGAATCGAGGACTAGCATAGATTGCAAATGCACTATAGTCAGATTCCGCTTCAAGTCCGCCAGTGAGATCTATATCAGTCCCCTCTACAGAGTCCCTCAGAGAACTTATAAAATCTTGAAATTCACTATTGAATCCATCGGTATCCCCGCTACCCAATCCAAGTAAAAATTCTAACTCTGCCGCAATTATTTCATTAAATTTTATCCCACCGAAAATGCTACCAGCAAATCCAGTACTGTAGTCAATATCAGAGGGATCTTCTAAACCTGGGAGGGTGGGATCTCCAACAACCTCAATTCCACCACTAGGACTAATCGCTCCCAAGCTAAATCCACCATAATAACCATCAACCTTACTCTTTCTGCGTCTACCGCGAGTTCCCTGAGCAATCTGGGTGTCACTGCCTTGTTGGATTTCTGTGGGTTGAGGATTAAAGCTACAATTTAGCTTAGAAGCTTGGTTGATCGCAGGATTGCAAGCAATATAAAGATCCTCATAATTACTATTCTGGTCAGCTTGGGCAGTTTGGGCGAGTCCGAAAACTAATGCTGCTGCTATAGATGCATTTTTAAAGATTATGCCTAATTTAGATTTGGCGATCGCTATGATCATGTTTAAACTTTTATCTAGTTAAATTTACGCAGATCAGTATACTTTGATTAGGCTTCAACACCGTGGTTGTTTTGATTATTTTTATAGTTGATCTGCTACAGAGGGCTTAAACATTGACTTTGGAGCTAATTAAACTGTTAATTAAACCATAATGCTCAACTTTACTAAACCTTTTTACCCTTTACTCCTAGCTACTGCCAAAAGTGACCCTGAGACGGCTCACCGTCAGATGCTCAAAACATTAAAGAACTTAGAACTTAATCGTCATGCTGTGTGGGGTAATTTGGCAATTAAGCAGCTAGAAAAGTCTTTTTGTGTAAAAGATCGTCGTCTGCAACAAACTCTTTGGGGCTTAGATTTTGAGAATCCTCTGGGATTGGCAGCAGGTTTTGATAAGGACGGCACAGCAGCGGGAATGTGGAGTAGTTTTGGTTTTGGTTTTGCCGAATTGGGGGCAGTAACTCTCTATGCCCAACCAGGAAACCCTCGCCCACGAATGTTTCGCCTTCCAGAAGACAAAGCAGCCCTGAATCGCATGGGTGCAAATAATCTGGGGGCAGCAGTGATGGCGGATACCCTAGAGCAAACTTGGAAACAGGAACCTCGTAAGATTCCCATCGGGGTCAATCTTTGTAAATCAAAAATCACTACTTTGGAGGATGCAGCAGCAGATTATCTAGGCAGCTTTCAATATCTAGAGCAGGTAGCAGATTACTTTGTGATTAATGTTAGTTCCCCCAATACTCCAGGATTGCGATCGCTCCAATCGGGAGAACAGTTAGAACCGATCTTATCCAGCTTACAAAGGGCTAATACTCACCAGAAGCCAATCCTAATTAAGATCGCCCCCGATCTAGAATGGCAGGATATTCAGGATATTCTGAATTTAGCTACTAGCTACAACCTGGCGGGGGTGATTGCTACCAACACCACAATTCGCCGTGATGGTCTAAATACGAAGATCCTCAAAGAAACAGGGAAGAGCATTCAAGAAGAAACTGGGGGCATTAGCGGTTTACCCGTCAAAGAGCGATCTACAGAAGTAATTCGGTTTATCTATCAAGAAACCGCTGGTAAAATACCGATCATTGGGGTGGGAGGGATTTTTAATGCCGATGACGCATGGGCTAAAATCATCGCTGGGGCGAGTATCCTCCAAGTCTATACAGGATGGGTTTATGAAGGCCCGTGGATGGTCAATCAAGTACTATCAGGTTTATCCTCCAAACTAAAAGAAAAAGGACTAGATAGTATCAGGGATGCAGTAGGCTTAGAGCATAAAAGAGCTTCTCCCTAATCCATGAGCTACGATATTCCTGGATCTCTTTGCGTCCTTGCGCCTTTGCGCGAGATAATAGCATGTAGCCCCAACCTATCAACTATCCCGAATGACTTCGATCCTCGAACAACTAACCGAATTAAACACAACTGCCATCAAGGCGATCGCTTTAACCGAAAACTTAGACGACCTAGAAAATCTAAGATTAAAGTATTTAGGAAAAAAGGGTGAATTGTCGCAAATTTTGCGAGGAATGGGTAAATTATCCCCAGAAGAAAGACCGACGGTGGGTTCTCAGGCTAACGTCGTCAAGGAAGAAGTACAAACCAGCCTCGAACAGCGTAAGCACAACCTCCTGCAAGCCCAGATCGAGGCACAAATAAAAGCAGAAAGCCTCGATGTGACCATGCCTGGAGTAAATCGCCCTTTAGGACGGGTTCACCCCCTGAATGGTGTAGTAGATCGCGTGCTGGACATCTTTGTGGGGTTAGGCTATACCGTGGCAACAGGGCCGCAAATAGAGACAGATTACTATAACTTTGAAGCCCTTAATACTCCTGCGGATCATCCCGCCAGAGATATGCAGGATACCTTCTATTTGCCTGGAGGGAACTTATTACGCACCCAAACCTCCTCAGTACAAATTCGCTATATGGAAAACCATCAGCCACCCATCAGAATTATTGCCCCTGGTCGGGTGTATCGGCGGGATACAGTGGATGCCACCCATTCAGCGGTGTTTAATCAGGTAGAAATTTTGGCGATCGATCAGGGATTAAAATTTACCGACCTCAAAGGCACAATTAAAGAGTTTCTTCAGCGGATGTTTGGGGATGATTTACCCGTGCAGTTTCGCACCAGCTATTTTCCGTTCACCGAACCTTCAGCCGAAGTAGACGTACAGTGGAGGGGTGAATGGTTAGAAGTTATGGGTTGTGGTATGGTTGACCCCAACGTCCTAGAAGCTGTCGGTTACGATCCTGAAGTCTATACAGGGTTTGCAGCAGGTATTGGGGTGGAAAGATTTGCGATGGTCTTACACCAAATTGATGATATTCGTCGTTTGTACAATAGCGATCTGCGTTTCTTACAACAGTTTTAATTCTTGGTTGCTTGTTTATGCCTGTTTTAGAGAGTAATCAATATGCGATCGCCCTTCATACTAGTACTCCTCGACTGGGAATAGCTGTTAATAATTATGGGGGAGACAGTCGTAGCCAAACCTGGGATTTGGGCAGGGATCTCGCATCTAAGTTACATCAACATCTGGCAGCCATATTACTGCCTCAAACTTGGCAAGATCTAGCCTTTGTCGCCGTAGCCAAAGGGCCAGGAGGCTTTACAGGGACTCGTGTGGGGGTGGTTACGGCCCGCACCATAGCTCAACAGCTAAATATTCCTTTGTTTGGTATTTCTAACCTAGCAGCCGTTGCAGCAGCCCAAAACCCTCAAGATGATAGGCTGTTAGCTGTGCAGATGGATGCCCGACGAGAACAATTATTTGTGGGCATTTATCAACAGAGTGATCAAGGACTTAAAACCTATTTGCCAGACTCATTGATGACCCAAGAAGCATGGCAGCAAACCTTGGCAGATTTACCGTCTTCCCATGAATTAATTACCGCTGATGAGCAGATTGCTACTTCTGTCACTAATGTCTTAGATCTTGCTTATGGAGATTGGCAACAGGGGAAACAGCTTCACTGGTCGGAAATTCTCCCCTATTATGGACAACATCCAGTTAATTAAATTAATTAAATCTTGCAAAGTAAAGGCTTTGCCCCATACTTACAGATTCAATTAGCAACGAAAAAAATATGGCAGATCAACGGAAATCAAAACAAAATGCGATCGCCTATCAAGAATTCGGCAAAATAGATAACTCTCAGGCGATGGCGAGGGGAGTTCCCGATTTACCCCCCAATCAACAAGATTTAAGAATACAGACAACGCGATCGGGACGTAAAGGAAAGACTGTTACGATGGTCACGGGATTCCAGCATAAACCAGAAACCCTTAGTCACCTATTAAAACAGTTGAAAAGTCAGTGTGGTAGTGGTGGAACTGTCAAGGATAATAGTTTAGAAATTCAGGGAGATCATAAACAGAAACTATTGGAAACCCTGACCAAAATCGGCTACAAGGCAAAGATCAGTGGCGGCTAAAGATAATCCTGTCACGCATTGTTAAGATAAATAGCAAACAAACTATTTGGAGGCGATGTCATGAAGGTTGACGAAACACCAAATGTAGGGGGAGGGATGCCCGTAATTGGTTATTGGGCGGAAAAAACGATTTCTCCCCAGGGAGGAAAAATTTGGTCAAAACTATTGCATAAAAGTGCTTGTCTTTCCTGTGCTTGGGGAACAGGGGGACAAAAAGGGGGTTTTGTAAATGAAGATGGGGAAGTATTGCAGCGCTGTGCGAAAAGCGTTGAGGCGATCGCCTCCGAACTTCAGCCAGGTACTACTTTTGACGAACAATACACCCTAGAAGAACTCCAGCAATTAACCTCCCAAGCAGCCAATAATTTAGGTCGCTTGACTCATCCTCTAATTTTGCGTCCAGGAAGTAATCGTTACACCACAATTTCTTGGGACGAAGTATATGATCTTGCCCAGAAGGCATTTACCAAGCAAGCTCAAAGAATTGCATCCTATAGTTCTGGTCGGTCATCAAACGAAGCAGCCTTTTTACTCCAGTTAATGATGCGAGGGATCGGTTCTAATAACCTGGCAGATTGCTCCGATCTTTGCCATGCAGCCTCGACGGTGGGGTTGAAGCAGATGTTTGGTTCTGGAACATCGATGGTTAGTTTAGAGAGCCTCAAACAAGCAGATTGCTTAGTGTTAATTGGTTCTAATGCGCCAGCTAACCATCCTCGATTACTCAATGAGCTAATTAAATTGCGCGATCGCGGGGGGAAAGTAATCATCATTAATCCTGCGATTGAAGTTGGTTTAGTTAAATTTGCCTCCCCTGCTTTCCCAGTTAAGTCTCTACTGGCTGGTGGTTCGGAAATATCTTCTCTATATTTGCAGCCCATTCCTGGTAGTGATGTGGCTTTATTTGTGGGTATCCAAAAATCCTTAATTGAACAAAAGTTAGTCAAATTCGATTTTCTGCGAAACTACAGCGAAAATTGGCAAAATATTATCCAACAGGCTAAAACTACTGATTGGGATATCATTATCTCTACCTGTGGTGTTGACCAAGCCCAAATAACTACCGCTGCTCAAATGATTGGCACCTCTTCAGGGACAGTCTTTGCTTGGGCAATGGGCGTTACCCAACAAGAAAATGGGGTCGATAATATTTTAAGTATTGGCAATACCGCATTGCTCACGGGCAATGTGGGCAAACCAGGGGCTGGAACCATGCCAATTCGCGGACATTCTAATGTTCAAGGATTTGGTTCGATGGGGGTCACAGTCAACCTGAAACAAGAGATTCAGCAAGCCCTAGAGAAGCTTCTTCAGCGCCCCCTAAGTCGAGTTCCTGGATATGATACCAGAGCCTTAATTACCGCTGCGGATCGGGGGGAAGTGAATACTTTACTGTGTTTGGGGGGGAATCTCTATGCCGCCAACCCAGATCTAAATCAAGCACAACGAGCTTTAGGGCAAATTGAAACCATTTTTTATGTAGCGACCAAACCAAATCTAGGACATTTTCATGGTTTAGCACAGCAAAATACTCTCATCCTGCCTGTATTTACGCGGTTTGAAAATCCCCATCCCACAACGACAGAATCTGGTAATAATTTTGTCCGTCTCAATGATCCAGGCAAAACCCATCTTCGCCGAGGAAATTTGATTTCGGAAGTAGAGTTAATCACAAGAATTGCCGAAGGAGTGTTGGGAAAACAGCCCGTAGACTGGCGAAAACTTCAGGATACAGCCTATGTTCGCCAACTGATTGCTCAAACAATTCCTGGATACGAAAAAATTGGCGAAATCGATCGCACCCAGGAAGAATTTACTATTGCAGGGAGAATTTTCTCTCGACCTCAATTTGCCACCCCTACAGGTAAAGCCCAGATGTTTGCGACAACTTTACCCCAATTGGATTTACCCCACAAAACTGATTTCGGGATAGCAGAATCAACCCCAGGCATAATCTTGATTTTGGGTACTGGCAGAAGTTATGCCCAACATAATACAGTTGTTTACCAACCAGGAGATCATTATCGAGGAATGCCTCACCGTAATTGTATTTTACTTAATAGTGAGGACGCAAAAACTGCGGGATTCGCCGAACATCAGCGGGTAACGGTACAGGGCAATGCAGGAAAACTGTCCAATGTGGAAGTCATTTTGGGGAACATCCGCGAGGGGGCAGCAATGATGTTTTATCCCGAAGTAAATGCGATTTTTACCGCGAACATCGACAAGCGTTCTGGTACTCCAGCTTATAAAAGAGTGCCAGTATTTGTTTATCGGGTTTTTGAATAAGGCGATCGCAGTTTTAAAAGTTGATCGCAGGAGGAGAAATTCAAGAATTGAAATGTGTCAATTCCCATCGCGAAGACGCGGATAAATGATGAGGGGATTAGATTAACTGCTTTTTGGGACGGGAGAATCATATTCGGCATGGGGATTGGAACGCGCCCTCCAACCCAAAATGTTAGACTGGAGAGACTACTGAAACTTGCTTTCCCAAAATGATTGCCAAGAATATTTCTCTCAACCCTCAACCCTTGCCTCTGCTACTGAATGTCAGCAACACTGTACTTCACGTCACTGATTTGGAGTTTGACTCTCTTTGCCTAGATAACCCAGATTTAAGACTTGAACTCACTAAAGATAATGAATTGATTGTTATGTCTCCAACTGGCGGTGAAAGTGGTGAAAGAAACGGCGATTTAATTTTTCAAGTTATTGCTTGGAATCGACAAGCGAAACTAGGTAGGGTATTCGACTCTTCCACTGGTTATGACTTTATCTCGATTGGTGGTGGTAAGATGTCCCCCGATGTCTCTTGGATTGAAAAGTCTCGTCTAGATGGAATCGATATTACAGGTTTTATTCCTGTCGTTCCTGATTTTGTCATTGAACTTCGTTCTCAAAGTGATCGACTCCCCTCCCTAAGGAATAAAATGCTGGAATATCAAAGACTAGGCGTTAAATTAGCTTTGCTTATTAACCCTCAAGATCAACAAGTTGAAGTTTATCGACTTGATCACGACACCGAAGTATTTGATTCCCCTACTGCGATTGACTGTTACTACCCCATGCCTGGTTTCCACCTCGATTTGACTGAAATTCTTTAGGACTTTTAGAATTTGTAACGCAGAAAGTATTTCGTAGGTACAGATACGTGCTTCAATTGAGTCTGGTAGCAGTGCTTTGTTGCAATGCTCATAGGATGGTTACAAGTACTCTGATCTTTCTGCCTTGATTTCGCTAACTTTGGCAATCCGAACGTCGGAGAGCAAAATCTTTTGCTCCTCTAAATTGCAATCTCCCATCCCACTCTCTTTGAACACTTTGTTCGCTGGCAAATAGAAATAAGAATAATTTTAAATCGTTCAATCAAATCTTCTTTGTCTTTAGTTAGGGCAATTTCGATTAGATCTATTATTTGTTGTTTGTGGGTACTGAAATTCATGAATACTACGGAATATTCTAACTATCTATTTGCTCTTGTAAAATAAGTCTGTAATGAGCCATCCAACTTAATCTTCAGAAGTAGGATGGGTTAGACGGTGATAATCTTAGCTTTGTTTTCAAGCTAACAATCCGTCATAACCCATCAATTTTTCAAGTCAGAAGTCAGCCCTAAAGGATTCCTAATCGAAGTGTATCCCTGTAGGGACACCTGTGGATAACCGCTTCGCATAAGGGGAAAAGGTTTTAAATCCTTATCTCTGTTCTGGAGTAAGACCATTAATAGCAGTTACAAGCTTGGCATAAGCCTCTAGATTTACTGGTCTATGTTTTACATTGGTACTTGCCGAATCTTTGCCAAGATAGTTGTCGTCTTTCCAGTTCTTTGATGGTCTAATTGGTCTTGGAACGAATCCACCACCACAGTTTGGACAAATATTGTTACCTAAAATGCTATCTACACAAGTAGCGCAGAAAGTGCATTCATAGCTACAGATGCGTGCTTCAATTGAGTCTGGTGGCAATGCTTTGTTGCAATGCTCGCAAGTTGGTCTGAGTTCGAGCATGTTTGGTTCAATCACTCACATTTTGCTTCACTATATTTCTTCCCTACTGCGATCGCTTTATGATTTTTATATCGAGCCATTAGTTTGAATTACCTGGACTGATTTTGCCTAGCGAGTAGACGATCGCGGATTCCAATAGGACTAAAACGATGTTCGGCTTCTTGCTGAATCACATTTGCTTGACGTTGATGTTCGGCAAGATAGCTATGAACCTCATCTTGATGTCTAAGGTAATAACCAATAACTAGATAAATATCTGGTAGTTGAAGCGATGGATACTGCTTTCCTATTTCCTCTGGGGTACAGCCCTCAAGAAAAGCAGTAACAACAGTATCGAGAGTGACGCGAGTTTTGGCAACTCGCACAACACCATGAGAATCAGTCTCTATAGGTGCGGGTTCAAGGGCAATTGCTAGAGTCATAGACTTTAATAAAGTTCCTACTTCATATGGTAGCAAACAGCTAATCAGTCTGAAGCCTTTACAACTAAAAAGCTTATAGCTTATGGCTTGGAGCTTATAGCTAAGAACCTGGCTGCCTGACACATCTATGTCAACCCTAGCATTTTCGTGAAAATCGGATTTTAGAGATACGATCTAACAATGCTTTCAAGCGATCGCATAGTAACAAAATACCATTTTCTCTTAAAA
>Ga0114940_10000255_pt1 | contig 29449 bp, 23 predicted proteins | sample ColdCreekSource_FD_87195 | JGI IMG/M metagenome (GOLD analysis project Ga0114940, IMG submission 87195) | Groundwater microbial communities from Cold Creek, Nevada to study Microbial Dark Matter (Phase II) - Cold Creek Source | ecosystem: Environmental > Aquatic > Deep subsurface > Groundwater ...
AGCTCAGGTTCACGCAGGGACAGGAAAGAATTTGGGTTTTTGATGCGATCGCCTTTAAACTAGTTTACAATCACGAAATTAACTAACTTATTCGGCACCACAATTACCTTTTTCACTTCCTTACCTTCGATATACTTCTGAGCAATCTCAGATTCAGTAGCATATTTTTCTAGCGCCGATTTATCTGCGCCAGCAGGAACTTGAATTGTCCCACGAGTTTTACCCATAATCTGCACCACCAGAGTTATTTCGTCTACCACTAGGGCAGAGGAATCGGCTTCGCGCCACTGTTGTTTGTGGACTGATTCAGTGTTACCTAAACTACTCCATAATTCCTCGGCGATGTGGGGAGCAAAAGGTGCAAGTAATAAGATTAGAGTTTCGATGCCTTCTTGATATATGGGGGAAGTTACACATTGAGCATCTTTGAGGGCATTGCTTAACTTCATTAATTCTGAGACGGCAGTATTAAACTGATAATCCCCTGTTAAGTCTTCGGTGATTTCCTTGATGGCAGTGTGAATAGCTCGACGCAATTCTTTCTCGGCTTTGGAAAGTTCTGCCGAGGCTGAGGTTACTTGAGCAGAATCATAACTGGTAACTAAAGTCCAGACCCGATTTAAGAAGCGGAATTGTCCTTCTACGTCGGCATCGTCCCATTCTAAATCTTTTTCTGGTGGTGCTTTAAACATAGCAAACATCCGCGCCGTGTCTACACCATAAGCGTCGATGACATCTTCAGGGGCGACACCATTGTATTTAGACTTAGACATCTTTTCAAAAAAGACCTCTAGTTTATCCCCTGTTTCGGGATCTACAGGGTTGTCACGATTAACCTCGGCAGAGGGAATATATTTATTGGTTTGGGGGTTTTTATAGGTTAGCCCCTGCACCATACCTTGGGTGAGTAGGCGTTTAAATGGTTCGTCGAAATTGAGTAAACCGCGATCGCGCAATACTTTTGTAAAGAAGCGAGAATATAACAGATGCAAAATAGCGTGTTCGATGCCACCTACATACTGATCTACGGGCATCCAGTCGTTTACTTGTTCAGGAGTAAAAGCCTTTTCTGTATTCTTAGCATCGCTGTAGCGGAGGAAATACCAGGAGGAATCGATAAAAGTATCCATCGTATCGGTTTCCCGTTGGGCAGGCTTACCACAGCTAGGACAAGGCACATTAATCCAGCTAGCTAACTGTGCCAAGGGTGAACCCCCCCGCCCTGATAGTTCCACGGATTCAGGCAATTTAACGGGGAGATCTTGGTCGGGGACAGGCACAGTCCCGCAATCAGCACAGTGAATCACAGGGATGGGGCAACCCCAGTATCTTTGGCGAGAAATTAACCAGTCCCGTAAACGATATTGAATGCGTGCCTTGCCATAACCTTGTTGTTCGGCATATTCGATGATTTTGGCTTTACCTTCCAGAGAGGGCATACCATTAAACTGTTCTGAATTAATTATGGTTCCAGGTTCAGTGTAGGCATCTGCTGGGGGGGGCGAACCGACATCTGATGAGGGCGAACCGCCCTTCGGGTGCGGCAGTTTGTTTATGTCGGTGAAACCGCCCACCACAACTGCCTTACCGTTTGCCCCTACGGGGACAATTACGGTTTTAATCGACAAACCTTTCTCGGTGGCAAATTTAAAATCCCGTACATCATGAGCAGGGACACCCATCACGGCACCCGTACCGTATTCATAAAGCACATAGTCGGCAATTAAGATCGGTACTTCTTTGCCGTTAAAGGGATTAATGGCTTTGCCTCCCGTCAGGATGCCTCGCTTGGGTTTATCCTCCGCAGTACGCTCAATTTCAGTCTCTCCTTTAATCTCTGCCATAAAAGCCTCCACCGCTGCTTTTTGTTCGGGGGTAGTTACTTCTGGAGTCAAAGGATGTTCGGGGGCAAGCACCACATAGGTTACCCCATATACTGTATCGGGACGGGTAGTAAAGACAGCAATTTTGTCGTCTCTACCGACAATAGGAAACTCTAAATAAGCCCCTACAGATTTACCAATCCAGTTGGCCTGCATAGTTTTGACTCGCTCAGGCCAACCGTCAAGTTGATCTAAATCCTGTAATAGTTTTTCGGCGTAGTCGGTAATTTTAAAGAACCACTGCTTAAGTAATTTCCGTTCGACGATCGCCCCTGAACGCCAGGAACGTCCTTCATTATCTACCTGTTCGTTAGCTAGGACAGTCTGATCAATGGGGTCCCAGTTAACCGCAGCTTCTTTCTGATAAGCTAACCCCCCATCCAAAAATTGCAGAAACAGCCATTGCGTCCACTTATAGTAGTCAGGGGAACAGGTGGCAACTTCTCGTTCCCAGTCAAGGGAAAGCCCTAATTGCTGAAGTTGCGATCGCATGTGAGCAATATTTTGTAGCGTCCACTGAGCAGGGGGAATCCCTCGATCAATCGCTGCATTTTCCGCAGGTAAACCAAAAGCATCCCAACCCATAGGATGAAGCACTCGATAACCCTGCATCCGCTTCAGCCGAGCAATGACATCCGTAATTACATAGTTCCGCACATGACCCATGTGGAGATTGCCTGAAGGATAGGGAAACATCGACAAAGCATAGAATTTTGGGCGATCGCTCTGCTCTGGAGTTCGATCAATCGCCGATTCTTGCCACTGCCGTTGCCATTTCTGCTCAATTTCTGCTGCGTTGTATCGTGACTCCACAACTGGGGGTACTCCTATGAATCGCTGTAATTAGTTAGTATAATTCATTTGGTTTGTTAGCTACAAGCTATAAGCTATAAGCTATAAGCTTTTAATTAATTTAGTTTATGGCTCAAAATATTGCGACCATTAGTCCAGAATTAGCAATTAGTGCGATCGCTAATGCCACCCCAGATAACTCTGTAATCCTCGATTTTGATGAGACTCTCTTCCTGAGAAATTCTACGGCGGAATACATTAACAGTCTGCGTCCCCGTTTGATTGGCTGGATGCTAATTATGCTCCTAAAAGTTTTTAGACCTTGGTCTTGGCTACCAGGAAACTTCAGAGGCAAAGAGCTTAAGGATTGGTATTTAGTGATCATTCCCACGATTTTGTTACCCTGGACGCTGTTACTCTGGCAGCAAAAAGCAAGACAATTAGCTGAAGATTATAGCAATGCTGAAATAATTTCCGCCGTCAATAATAATCCCGATGCCCCAGTTATCGTCGCGAGTTTGGGCTTTAACTTTATTATCAATCCGATCCTGCAACACATGCCGCTAAAATATCAGCAGTTAGTGGGTTGTCGCTTTTGGCAAGGAGCAAGCGATCGCCTCCAGGGGAAGTTATCCATGATGCAAAGTGTATTATCCCCCCTGGCAATGAAATCGGCAATTTTAGTTACTGATTCAAAAGATGATCTCCCCTTACTACAAATAGTTCAGCAACCTTGCTTGGTTCAATGGTCTGGTGCTAAATATATCGATCCATTTCAAGACTTTTGGCTGGATACTTGGGTGAAAAAAAAGAAATCGCGCAAAGACGCAAAGACGCAAAGAGTTTAATTTGATTTAATGCATTTTCATAGAGAATTGGTATCAAATAATTCCGCCATTGGCTTGAATGGTCTGAGAAGTAACCCAACTACCTGCTTCGCTGACTAAAAAAGCGACGACCCGAGCAACATCACTGGGTTCTCCCAGACGACCGAGAGGGGTAAATAATTTTAATTCTTCCAAGGTAGGAGTTGATAATGCTAAACCATCTGTGGCGGTAACTCCAGGGGAGACATTATTCACGGTGATGCCTCTGGAGCCTAATTCTTTGGAGAGAGAAATCGCAAAGAGTTCTGATGCGCCTTTACTCCCGACATATAAACCCCCCGCAGGCATGGGATTTTTCGTGCCACTAGTACTAATATTGACGATCCGACCACCATCAGTGATGTGTTTAGCAGCCTGCTGCATCACGAAAAAAGCGCCTTTGGTATTGAGGCTAAAGATATTATCAAATTCCGTTTCGGTAATTTCGGCATGAGGCTTGAAAAAACCTAGACCCGCATTGTTCACCACAATATCGATCTGACCAAAGCGTTCTTTGGCAATAGTAAAAAGAGCTTCAATTTCAGGCACTTGGGACATATCTCCCTGAACAGAGATCGCCTGACCCCCTGCTTGATGAATAGTTGCCACCACTTCTTCGGCTTTAGTGATTTGATTGGCATAGTTGACCACCACCTTTGCTTTAGCGCTTCCTAGAAGTTCGGCGATCGCTCTACCGATTCCTCTAGAAGCGCCTGTGACAATTGCTACTTTTTCCTGAAGATTCATAATTTTAGTTTTTTAATTGCAGTTTATTCAAATTTCTAGTCAATATCGCCAAAAATGCGATCGCGCAAGAACTACAAAAAATGAGTATCCTGGGCGATCGCAAATTTAAGGTATCAAGCTTTGATTCACAAAGTTTCTAGCTTTTTGTTAAACTCGGGACTGGCGATTTGCTGGAAAGATTAGACGGAGCTAGGGTTGGAAAATTGTCAAAATTCCGTTTAATCCAGTCCATTCCCACTTCATTGTTAAGCCTAATTTTGGGTGCAGTATGGGGATATATTTTTAGTAAAATGTCTATGTCTTGATCGATTACAAGTTTGGCTACATCGAGAAAAGCCTTTTTGCCCACATTTTTCAAGAAGGGGAATTTGGCTTGGGCGAACAACAGGACAAAAATACGAGTACGAGTATCTGTCTCTGGCACGAATAATTGACATTGAGCCGCCTTCCCAAAAGGGCTATCAGTATGTAGAATTACTAAGTTGGGAAAATAATTTTCTAAGTGGGTGGTTACAACCTCGGGCATCAGAAATAAGTTGGGATTTCGCAGCTTGTCCTGCAAGCTCTTGGGCGCGGTTACGTTATGAAAAACAGCATGGGATTTGTATCCTTCGTCGATAAATTGCTCCAGGTGGACTTCCTTAATTTTCATCGGGTTGAAATGCGCTCCAGACTGATGATTGTAGTCATGCATATTCATTAGCATGGTTCGTAAATCAATTTCTGCACTGGTATCGGCAGTGTAACCGATGAAATCATAGTTTGTAATTAACTCGTTGAGAACTTCGGGAATAGGCATCTGAGGCTCGTATCCCCCATAAGACCAAATAAAGTCATCTTGAATAATTAACTCAGGTGGATTGAGCTGCGGTAAAGTTTTTTTCTGGCTACCTGGTAAAACTGTGCAACCTTCACGGTCAAACTTTAAAGCATGATAAGGACAGACAACTCTGGAAGCGTGAGTCTCACGATCCTCTTCGCACCAGCCTTCCGATAACATTGCTCCTAGATGGGGGCAGGCATTGGGCAAGGCGGAAACATTGCCCTGACGATCTTTCCAAATCACATAATCCTGATTATATAAAGAAACTTTTTGTGGTTGATTGACTTTTAACATCGATTTGTGAGCCAACAACCAAGGTACACCAGTTACAATAGACATAAGTCATCTCCTTTTTGATTAAATAAACGAATTTAGAGATTAGGAATTAGGATTTCCCCTAGAGGACTCGCTTCCCATCGGGAGTTTGAAGTTTCGTTTCCCCTTTTCCTTTAACCAATCCAAGTTTTAGGGTTTTGCGCTGCCAGAGCATTGCCCCCAAGCCAACGATTAAATTAGCCACACAAGCCCCCGCAAAAATCCCGTTCATCCCCCACAGCAGTTTCCCTAGATGAGCTAGGGGAATATAAACCACTAGGGTATGGGCTAGAGTCATCACCAAGGAGGGCAAGGGTTTGCCCAAGGCAATAAAAGTTGAACTAGCAATCAGAACGATGCCCGCAGCAGCATAACTAATCGGCACGATCGCCATGTATTTAGCTACAATTGCCACTACCTCCGTGTTTTTGTTAAAGACTGAGGCAAAACCAGAAGCAGTGAAAGCCAGGACAACAGCGATCGCCAATCCCCAAATGATACAGAAACGCAAGCTGAGACTAAAAGCACGGTCAACTCGTTGAAATTTTTTTGCTCCCCAGTTTTGTCCGACGATCGGGGCGAGGGCTGCGGATAAGGCAAAAAAGACAATCATCACCAGGGATTCTAAGCGGGAAGCAATGCCAAAAGCAGCGATCGCTTCTGAACCATATAAAGAAACCATGCTAGTAATGAAGCCCAGAGAAATAGGGGGGATGGCATTTTTGGCAGCGGCAGGAATACCCAGATGCAAGATCTTCCCCCAAGATTGCCAGACTTTGCTTAACTTGAAGGGGGTCAAATAGATTAATTGCTCATGACGGAGAAACATCAGACCACCGAGTAAAATCGTCCCCTGAGAAATTACCGTGGCGATCGCTGCTCCCGCCAGTTCTAGTCGGGGAAAACCCAACTTACCGAAAATAAAGAGCGGATCAAGGACAATATTGATCAAGCTAGAAGTCAAGACAATCAGGCTGAGGACTTTCATCTCTCCCAAAGCGCGAATGGTATTCATGGCAATGGTCGAAACCACCAAAAAGATGATTCCCAAGTACCAAATTCCCATGTATTCCTTGACCAGGGAAAGAACCTCGGACTTTCCCCCTAAAGCAGAAAATAAAGGGTTAATCGTCACCAAAGCAATCACGGTAATTATGATGCCCAGGATCAGTGACAAAGTTAAACCATTGGTGTTAAGCTGCCTGACTTTCTGGAGATTTCCTTCCCCAATGGCGATCGCCACCACTGCTCCTGCACCATCCCCTAAACCCATCGTTAAACTAGCCAGGGTGGCAATTACAGGAAAAGTCAAGCTCATCGCAGCCAACTCATTAGTTCCTAGTTGGGCGACAAAATAAGTATCTGTGAGATTAAAAGCCACCACCGTCAAGATATTGAACAGCATTGGTAAGCTTAACTTGACTAAGTGAGAGCCAACACTGCCATCCGTCAGTCGGCAATTCATCATTTCGGATTGCATAGTTTTTTAGGGGAAATACGATAGACAAGTTTCTTAGCTAACTCCTAGCTAGCAGTGGCAGTAAGCTCCTTTTCTTGGCGAACCCGCTTACCCTGAACCACCATATTCACCCCACGAGCAGGCACCAGCACAATACCCCGACCTTGAAGTTGCTCTGGTTTACTGTCTTTGAGGGCCAGTTGATAACTAGACAAGACAGTTGCTAAAGCCAACTTCATTTCAAATAGAGCTAAACTCGCCCCAATACAGCTACGAATGCCCCCCCCAAAAGGTAAAAATTCATAAGGAGAGAATTCTCGTTCTAAAAATCTTTCTGGTTTAAATCGCTTTGGTTCAGGATATAAGTCTTCACGACGATGAGTTAGATAAATAGAACCAAATAGTGCCGTCCCTGGTTGCAACTGATAACCCATTAATTCAATTGGCGATCGCACCAATCTTCCTGATGTCATCATATTTACTGAAGACATTCTCAAAGTTTCATTACAGACAGCAGTAAGATAGGGCAGACGAGCAATGGTCATAGGTTCTGGAGAATCGCCAAGGCTATCTAATTCTTCAAGTAGTTTTTCTTTAACTTCAGGATGCTTGTGAACCCAGTACAATGACCAAGCTATTGCAGTCGAGGTATTTTCATGACCAACAAACAAGAGAGTGATCACCTGATCCCGTAGCTCTTTATTTGTCATGGGTTGACCTGCTTCATCTCTAGCCAGCATCAGCAAGCTTAAAACATCCATACGTTCAGGGTCTGGCTTTTCTCGACGTTCATTAATTTCGGCGTAGAGTAAATCGTCAAGTTGCTGTCGCATATGTAAAAAATTTCCCCAAGGACTCCACAAACCTAAATCCTTTTGCAGGAAGGGAAGAAAACCAGTAGCCAACATTAGAGGGTGTTGAAAATTATTCATCAGGGTCAGCATCAGGTGCTTAAATTGTTCCCAACGTTCTCCTTCATAAAACCCTAATACTACCTTCATCATGACTTGCAGAGATACATCTCGCATGATGGTTCGAGCAAGAAATGGTTGAGCGAAACTTTGTTGGTCCATTACTGTTTTTGTAATGTCGCAAATAGCCTGACCATAACCTCGCATTCGTTCCCCATGAAAGGGTGGCATCACAAGCTGGCGCTGACGACGATGGGTTTCACCCTCAAGAAATAACAGCGAGTAATCCCCTAACCACGGAACTACGATTTCGTTCAACTCACTAGGAGCCGTTAAATCTTTGGTATCATTGGTCAGAATTTGCTTTAATGCTTCAGGGTTGCTAACTATCAATGTCGATTGAGAATGGAAAGAAAAGGCTAAGGTGCTAAAAATATCTCCATAAAGTTCTGCGTTAGCCTCCATATAGGCTATGGGATCTCTAACAAATTGAAGGTTTTGCAATAAACGGGGGGTTTGTGGGCCATCAGGAATCATGATTAATCTCCTTTTATATGGGTAGTGGGTAGGAGGTAGTGGGTAGTAGGTAGTGGGTATAAGCTAAAAACTAATAGCTATACTCGTTATGAACTAATCAGACTTCAGCGAGGCTAAATTCGCGGAATTGTTCGGGAGCGATCGCTCCCTTAGTGATTTTGCCGTCTTGAAACCAGATAATGCGCTGGCACAGACGGGCTGTTTCAAAGTCGTGAGTCACCATCACGATGGTCATACCGCCCTCATTAAGACCCTGAAAAATATTCATGATCTCTTGGCTAGTACGGGAGTCTAAAGCCCCCGTGGGTTCATCCGCTAGGAGTAGGATCGGTTGATTGACGATCGCTCGTGCGATCGCCACCCGTTGTTGTTGACCACCAGAAAGTTGATTGGGACGATTGGACATTCGCTGTGCCAGTCCCACTTGATTTAGGGCATAGGCAGCCCGCTCCTCCCGCTCTTTGGGGGGTAAACCCGCATAGGTCATGGGGAGCATGACATTTTCGAGGGCAGAAAGCTGACTCAAGAGGTGAAACTGTTGAAACACAAAGCCCAGTTTACGATTGCGAATATAGGCTAAGTCATCATCCCCCAGGGAATCTACTGCTTCTCGTTGCAGATAGTAACGCCCACCACTGGGTCGATCCAGACAGCCGAGGATCTGCATGGTGGTAGATTTGCCTGAACCAGACGCGCCCATAATGGCGCAGTATTCCCCCTGGGTTACCAGTAAATCAATCTCATCCAGGGCTACAACCCCTAGCTCTCCCTGTCCGTAATGTTTGCTGATTCGTTCTAACCGAATAATTTCTGGTGTTGATTTGAATGCAGACATAACCCTTAACCCCTCAAGGCAATAATCGGATCGAGGCGGGCGGCATTGCGGGCAGGAATCACCCCAAATCCCAAGCCAATTGCTCCTGATACTCCTACGGCGATCACTATGGCGATAGGGCTAACAATGGCTTCTAAGGGAGTCAAGGCTGCAAACAACACTGTCCCCGCCACGGCGATCGCAATACCGATACCACCCCCTGTCAGGGCTAAAATTACCGCTTCTACCGTAAACTGCACTTGGATATCTTTATGGGTCGCCCCCAAAGCCTTCCGCAAGCCTATTTCTTGGGTGCGTTCACTAACTGACACCAGCATAATATTCATAATTCCGATCCCTCCTACTAATAAAGAAATACTGGAAGTGGCAGCCATCAGCACCACTAACATCCCCGTAATACTGTCGGCAGTTTGAAGTAATTCTTGTTGACTGCGAACGGTGAAATCATTTTCTCCCTTCACCTCATGGCGCAACCGCAATAAGTTGGTAATTTGAAATTGAGCAGCGCTCATACTTGCATCCGACTTAGCGGAGACAGAAATAGACTGCAAAGTAGGACTAGTGCGAGCATTATCTTCCCCTGTTAACTGACTTGCCATGACAGTAATGGGAATAAAAATCGCTTCATCTTGGTTCATCCCCATGGACGAACCTTTTTCCGCCATTACCCCAATCACGCGAAAGCTATGGTTACGAAGGCGAATTTTGGCCCCCACAGGATGCCTTGCTCCAAATAAAGAACGGGCAGTCTCACTCCCTAAAACCGCTACCCGTTGATGCTGTTGCAATTCCAAGGCGCTAAAAAACCTGCCCCGCTGCACCCCCGCATTCCGCACCCTGGTATATTCAGGGGTAGTTCCCGTAACATCCACTTGAGTATCCTGATCAGCCCAAGTAACCCGCAGGCGATCGCTTTTTTCGGGAGCCACCCCAGCGATCGCGGGGACTTCTTTAGCGATCGCTTCTGCATCTGCTAGCACTAGAGTCTGGGCAGGCACAGATGAGGCGAGAGGGCCCTCCGCTGCGACTCCAGGCAAGATGAACAGAATATTTGTTCCTAAAGACTCAAACTGCTTGCCAATAAACTGCTGCGCTCCCTGCCCCACCGCAATCATGGCAATTACCGAAGCATTACCAATAATAATCCCCAGCATCGTCAGACTGCTCCGCAACTTATTAGCACTGAGAGTTCGGACTGCCATACTGGCGTTTTCTGTTAGATATACTGCCATTTTTTTTAGCTGTTAGTTGTTGGTTGTTAGTTGTTAGTTAGTCAGCATTCTTAAACTAAGAACTAAAGACTAAAGACTAATAACTAAAAAGGTTTAGAAAGAGTTTCAGGCGCTTTACCTTCAGGAAAGTCAATAAATACTCGTTGTTCTGGTTTTAAGCCGTCCACAATTTGGGTTTTGCCATCTTGGGTTACCCCGACAGTAACGGGTTGGAATTGAGCTTCTCCTTGGGCATCTGGTACGAGTACCCCCATTTGCTCCCGGCGATTGGTGACGGCGACGGTGGGTACGACCAAAGCGTCCTTGATGGGTTCACCGATAAAAATCGCGTCTACATTCATCCCAGAGCGGAGTACGGATTCTGCCTGATCTAACTGCACCCTGACGCGGAAAGAGGTCACATCGTCTTCTGATACTGCTTCTGGCTCAATGGTGCGGACTGTTCCCTTAAAAGTGCGATCGCCATAGGCATCGGCAATAATATCTACAGACTGTCCAGTTTTGATCCGCGCAATGTTTGCTTCGGGGACATTGACCAATACCTCTAGTCCTGAAGCTAGCTCCAGAATTGAACTAGGGGTTGCGGAAGCCGAATCTGCTGCCGCTGCCATCGAGGGGGTAATAATCGCGCCGATATTGGCGTGCTTTTGGGTCACAATACCGTCAAAAGGAGCTTTAATCGTAGTTTTATTAAGTTGTGATTGAATTTCTTGGAGTTCCGCACGAGCAGTGGTTACTCTAGCTGCGGACTTTTGAATATCTTCGGGACGAAATCCTTGGGTCAGTTCTTGTAAGCGCTGCTGTGCTTCCTCTAAGCTAGCTTGGTTAGTTTGCTCTTCTTGATTGATTTCATCGAGATCTAGTTGAGCGATCGCTCCTGAATCTGCCAGAAATTGATTGCGTTCGAGTTTTTTAGCGCTTAAATCTACCTTTGCTTGGGCTGAGGCTAATTGTGCCTGGGCGCGATTAATTTCTTCTTGACGATTACCATTCAACATTTTGCTATAATCCGCTTCTGCTTCTGCTAATCGTCCCTCCGCTTGACCCAACTTTGCCTGTTGTTCACTGGAGTCCAGACGAGCGAGAATATCCCCCGCCTTGACTTGATCACCCCGTTCCACTTTCAGCTCGGTTAATCTTCCTGCCACTTCGCCACTGACATTTACGGTGTCGATGGGTTCAATCGTCCCGCTGGCTTCTATTCTCACCGTTAAGGCTTGAGCTTCTACGGGGGCTGTCAATTCTTTGATATTGGGTTGACTTGCCACTTGCTGCTCCGACATTCTTTTTGAGCCGATGGCGATCGCACTGGTTAAAACTAAAATCCCGATGGTAGTCCAGAGCCACCGCCAATAAAAGCGACTGCGGGAAGGTTTAGATTTGAGCGTTTTTGGCTTGGGGGGTGGTGGTGGGGGAAAGTCAAGGTTAGCCGTATTCTGACCATTCTTGGCTAGATTAGCCAACTGCCTTTTGGGCAGTAGTTTCGGGGCAAAGTGAGAATAGCCCTTAGATACCGAATGAATGGACATCACCAAGTCACTGGCAGAAGCAGTTTTGAGAATATAACCATCTGCCCCAGCAGCGATCGCCTGCTGCACATATTCGGGATCTTCATGACTGCTTAAGACCAAAATACGACAGTCAGGAAAACGCTGAGAGACAATTTCTGTTGCCTCAATGCCATTCATGGTGGGCATTTCAATATCAAACAACACGACATCTGGCTGCAAAGACTCGATTTTGGCGATCGCGGCCTCCCCGTTGCTCGCAGTTCCTACAATCTGCAAATCGGTTTCCGAGGATAACACTTGTTGCAATTTCTGCTGGATCGACTTTTGATCGTCAACAAGCAGAACTTTCAGGGTACGAGCAACGGATTTGTTGGAGTTAGGTTTTGTTGGTTGAGTAAGCATTGGCAGTTAGTAAGTAGGGGCGCAAGGTTTGCACCCTTATTCATAAATTTATTTGCATTTCTGTTAAGAGAAGTATTGCCAGAAAACTTATTCAACCTGCAATCGCCAAATCTGGACGCAACCGACTTGCCTGGTTTAAGTAAACTGGGCGTAAAGCTTTTTGTGGTAAGGGGGTGTTGAGATGAATCAGAATTCTAATACAACGTTCCAAACCAGTAGCGACATCTAGGTGCTGGAGATCTAACAGGGGAACATATTCCCAACCAGGACGCTGACGAGCGATCGCAGCAGGAAACAAGGCATCTAGATCTGAGGTAACAGAAAAGAAGACACTGGCAATATCATTACTAACAAGCTGGTTTTCGGTTATCAGAGCATCCAGTAATTCATTCACAGCCTGAGTAATGACTGGGGCTGAATTACGGCTGACGGTTGTTGCGCCTCGAAGTCCTCGAACTTGCCAAGTGTTTGGGGGAGGATTGACGGGATATTTTAGTTGGTTCATGGGAGTAGATAGTGGGTAGTAGGGATTGGGGTTAGCTAGAGGCTAGAAGCTAGAAGCTAGAAGCTAGAGGCTAGAAGCTAAAACCTTCTCTTGTTCAAGGGCAAAACTCAGGGGCGGTTTAGGGGCATTCCCCAGGGCAACCTTGCCCCAGCGCATGATCACAGCACCGCCATTGGAAGAAGAACCCATTGTGTAAACCAAAACCAAATCGTTTTCCTTGATTTTGCTGAGTTGGGCAGCGTGATAAAGATTGGCAAAGGGAAAAGTCGGGCCGATATTGCCATAGACTGGGTTAAGATTGATGGTGCGCTCTGGATCAACCCCTAAAGTCCTGGTACATACCCGCGAATACCAAGCGGTGGGGGTATTAAAGACAAAAAAGTCGATTTCGTCGAAACTAACTCCCGCCTCCGCAGCAGCCCCCTCACAACAGTTCCGTAGAAACTTGACGGTAGTCTCCACAAACATTTTGCCCGTACTTTTACGCGCTCGAATAAACATCTGATGAGGAGCTTCAGGGGTAAATTCCTGATAGAAAGCCCCGCAGGTTTCGGCAGTATTAATAATTTTCGTCCCCAAAACTCCTTGTTCCCCTTCTAGGGAACCGACAATAAAAGCTCCAATACCATCCCCTGATAGAAACGCCAGGGTATCATTAGGATCAGTAAAGCGGGAATAAGTAGTAGACACGATGATCAGCACATTACGATACTGCCCTGTTTGCACCAAAGAACAGGCGGTTTGCAGCGAAACCAAGCCACTAGTACAGGTAGATTCCACATTCCAAGCAGCCCCCTTCAGCCCCAGTTTCCCCGCCAAAAACGAGGCATCACCAGGCAAGATATGATCGGGAAATAAAGAAGTAACCAACATCAGATCAATATCTTCCGTCCCCAGTTGCGCGGCCGTCAAAACATCCATCGCCGTTCGATACTCCAGTTCCAGTGCCGAATCATCTGAGGTAATCACTCGACGTTCCACTGCACCCCGAAAGGGATCAGACATATAGGGCTTCATTTCTTGAATCCAGATATCTGGTTCCGCCTCTTCCGACTCATCTGAGGCGACGGAAAAAGCCCGCGCCAAAGTCTTTTGTTCCGCCTGAGCAATCATTTCAGGATTATGCTGACGATAATAATCATTGGTACGAATAGTTTCGGGAAAAGTAACTGCGATCGCTTTTATACCTGCTGGTTTTAAGTTCATAATTAATAATTTAGTGATGGGTTTTGTTTTAGGTAGGAGGTAGTAGGTAGTAGGTTTACAGAAGCTGTCAAATAATTTCTATGAATTCCCCTGCTCTCTTGGTCACTGCTCACTGTTAACTGTTAACTGTTTAGCTTTAGCTCCTTGTTCCACCAAGCTCTGGACACGACTACCAATGGGGGCTGCCTGATCGGGGTCAATGACTACATCGAGAACAAAGGGGACGGTGGATCTTAAGGCTTGGGCGATCGCTGCTGCCACATCTGCTTCTTGATCTATCCGTAAAGACGCTGCCCCCATAGACTGGGCAAGGAGGGCAAAGTCGGTATTGGGGATAGTGGTGTCTACCCCTTCAAATCCCTGGAGTGCCATGCCTTGAGCGCACATGTTGTAGCGTCCGTCATTGAGGACAATCCACACCGCAGGGATGCCGAATCTCACGGCGGTACTGACTTCACTGTTCATCAGCATGGCTCCATCTCCCACAATGGCGATCGCTTTTTGGTTTAAAGCAGCCCCCACTACCCCCGTCACCGCATGTCCCATCGCTCCCACTCCTGTGCTAATACGGTAGCGATGGGGTTCCTCAAACCGCAGTAACTTGGTCGCCCAAGCAAAGGAATTCCCCGCTTCCGCCATGACAATAGCACCCGTTTGATCAACAACTTGCTGTTGAATTTGGTGCATGAGCAGTTCTGGTCGCACTAAGCCTTTTTCCCTGGAGGTAAAAATGGGAGTTTCGGGATTAGGCAGTAATTTGGGTCGCCACTGGCAATCGGGGAGTTGCTCTAATAGTGCTTGAAGGAATATCTTGACCTCTGAGATGATGCCAAAAGTGGGGACGGCGGGATAGGCTGCCCCTGGGACTGCGGGATCGATATCTACATGGATAAATCCCCTTAAAGGCACCATATTTTTATCCCAGAAGGAAGTCGGTTCTCCCAGTCGTGTTCCCAGTACAAGAATGCGCTGGGGCGGTTGTTGTCCCATATATTTCTGCACCGAGGCATCACTACATAAACCTGTGACACCGATAAACTGACGGTGATTTTCAGGAAAAATGCCTTTCCCCCTAGGAGAACACATTACCGCTGCGCCTGTTTTGGCTGCCAAAGCCCGAATTTCTGTGGCTGCCCCCCTCGCACCGAAACCCAGCCAAATAGCAAAGGGTGCTGCTGCTAATAGTTCCGCAGTTTTGGCGATCGCCTCCTGGCTAGCACTAGGTACAGATTGGGTAAACATTTTCCGTGGCAAGGACACTTTTAGGGGAGTCATTTGAATCGGCGTGGGAATACTAATATGGGCGACAAAACCCCCAGGTTGGCTTAACCCCCCTGCTAATCGGCGATAGATTTCGGGAATTTCTGCCCCTGTTTCAATGGTAGTGGCGTAGTTAAACAGCGTCCCCGAAGTAAACAAACCCTCTACAGGCATGGTGTAAGCACTGGTTTCCTGACAAGCTCCTCGACCACGATTACCTGCGGGAGTGGTAGCGGACAAGAGAATTATCTTTGCCCCCTCTCCCCTAGCAGCTAACAAACCAGTTAAAACATTGGTAATTCCTGGCCCTGTGGTGGCAAAGACGGCAACGGGGCGATCGCTCGCGAAATAGGCTTCCGTAGCTGCAAAAGCCGCCCCTGATTCATGACGAAAGTGCATTACCTCAATCTCGCTTTGATAGAGAGTCGCCCATAGTGGACCAATGCCTCCCCCAGAAACTCCAAAGGCATAACGAACTCCTAAGTCCTGTAATATTTTGACCATCGCCTCCCCCACAGTTGGTTGCGATGGCGTTGATTCCCTGGGTTTGGTTTGGGGGGTAAAAATCGAAGACTCAAAGGCAGTGTCTAACCGAGGGGGTGATTGCAGTTTGTTGGCAGTTTGGCTAATGGATTTAGCAGTCATGATGATTAATCTGTTCTCCTTAGATGGATTGATATGTAGTCAGAGTTATAGAACTCGCGCAGAGACGCAATGGAAAGCGAGTAGGAGATAAGTTAAAAAGCTAGAAGCTAGAGGCTAGAAGCTAGAAGCTAAGACAATATTTGCCGTGGCTTCTTGGCGCAGAACTCGCTTAAGTACTTTGCCTGTGGGATTTTTGGGTAAATCGGCAACAAAATCAATCTCCCGCGGAATTTTATAGTTTGCTAACCGTTGGGAGCAAAATTCTTTAATTTCCACCGCTGTAATTGGTTGCTCGACATTTTTGGGAATAATATTCGCCTTGACGATTTCCCCTTTTTCGGGGTCGGGAACCCCGTAGATCGCTACTTCCGCCACCGCAGGGTGTTGATAAATTACCTGTTCTACTTCGTTGGGATAGACTTTAAACCCCGACATATTGATCATGTCCTTCAGGCGATCGCATATATAGAAAAAGCCCTGTTCATCGATCCGTCCTAAATCCCCTGTATGAAACCAGCCTTGTTTAATTGCCTGGGCGGTTGCTTGGGGGCGATTCCAGTAGCCCAACATCACGTTAGGCCCCCGAATGGCGATCTCCCCTAATTCTCCTGGTGGTAACTGCTGACCATAGGGATCAACAATCTTCATTTCGACATTATCAATGGGCATCCCCACAGAGCCGAATTTATACATTAGGTCGTGGTTGTAACAGGCACAGGGAGAAGTTTCTGTTAGTCCATAACCTTCGTGAATGGTTAAGTTATACTTGCTCTGCCAATGTTGCACCACAGTCACTGGCATCGATGCCGCTGCGGAAAAATAATAGCGAATGCTTTGCAAGACATTAGGCGAGATATTAGCTTTAAGCAGCTTGATAAAAACTGTCGGTACACCAAAAAACATGGTTACCTTGTTAACAGTGATATTTTTTAGTACCTGTTCCAGTTCAAAGCGACGCTGTAAAACGATGGTGGCACAGACATTGAGTCCCGCATTGAGAATCGCATTTTGCCCAAAGCAATGAAATAGCGGCAGGTACAGCAGCAACTTATCGTCGGCATTCATCCGACAACAACGGCTTTGAGCATACATATTAGAAATTACGTTGCCGTGGGAAAGGGTTGCCCCTTTAGCAAACCCCGTAGTGCCAGATGTATAAACAATGCTGGCGGGAGTCTGACTCTCCACTGCCACAGCCCGCGCCCCTGAGTCGGCATTTGCCATTAGCTGCCCTAAACTCAGTCTGCCTTCCCTTTCTCCTTCCGCAATTAGAATCTGCTCCAGATCAGGTAAATTCGCTCCATCAACATAATGGCATTGTGCCTCCGTGGTAATCACAATTTTGGCACCACAGTCCTTCAGTACATGGGTGACTTCCTCCCTCTTGAACATGACGTTCACCGAAACCGCGATCGCTCCCAGTTTGAGAATTCCTAAATAGGAGATAATAAACTCAGGAATGTTGGGGAGAAACAGGGCAACGCGATCGCCTGAGCGAACTCCCAATGCCCGTAACCCATTGGTAACTTTATTTGTTAGCTGATTAAGCTGCTGATAAGTAAAAGATTGCTCTTCAAAGATTAGAGCTACTTTATGGGGGAACAGTAAATGTCCCCGCTCGATGTGATCTGCAATATTCATGATTTACAGCCGTTTTCAGTTGAATAGACTTCGTTGTTAATTAGCTAGCTTTTAGCTTTTAGCTCTTAGCTTTTAATAAGCTAATCATTGTGGTTTACTCATGGGAAAGGCACAGTAAAACCCTCTGCATTACTTAATTAATTACTAAAAGCGACATTGAGATCGGATAATTGCTGATTCACTGCTTGCACAATTGCCCCGCCAGCTTGAAGATCGGCGACAATCTTGGCGATATGCTCATCTAAGGGTTGTTCGCGATCATTCCAGATATAGGGTTTTTCTCTGGAGGGTGGTTCCCCAATCACCTCTCTTACTGCCAAATATAGTTGACGACTAAGGGGAGATAAACAAACAGAAGCATCATAATGTTGGGCAATGATATAGGTGCGAAGATCTACCGCTTGTACCCCAAACATCAGGGAGATTGCCAGATACTGCCGAAAGATATCTAGAGAGTTCCGCGCTAGGTTAGCCGAGGCGAATCCTTGGCTATTAATGTTCTGATTAAACTGTTCTGCATGGGTAGGAAAGCGATCGGCGATGGAATTGCCATAGAAAGTTAACAACGGCATGATCGAATTACCCACGATCTGCAAACCTTTTAAACCCATATTCACGGGATTACCTGTATTGCCAGTTAAAGAGGGGGCTAAACCATTATTAAACTCTGGTGCAACCAAGAGGGCAATCTGGGTATCGAGGTGTTTAGCTAACATTCCCAGGTGGTAACGCAGACTATCCATCCCTGTGCCGATATACTGCCCGAGAAAATTCCCGCCATGATAACTAGCCTGACGATCCACATCAATCAGGGGATTATCCGTCACGGAGTTCATCTCAATCTCCACCTGGGAACTAATTTGCTTGATCCCATCGACTATTGGCCCTAAATACTGCGCCAGACAACGAAGGGAATAGCGATCTTGAATTGGCTGGGAACCTCGGTAGTCATGAGCGCCATCTAATTCATGACGAATTAACTCGGACTCTTCAAGCAGAGAAAGCATCTGCTCCGCTGCCCAAATTTGACCATTATGGGGCTTATGACGATGAATAAAGGGATGAAAAGACTGATCTGTTCCGAATAACCCTTGAATTGCCAAGGCATGAACCCCCATACTTAAGGATAACAACACCTTAGTATCATGGATGCAATTAGCGGCGATCGCTGTCATTACGGAAGTCCCATTCATCATCGCCAATCCTTCTTTGGGAAGAAGTTCCATCGGTTCTAAACCCAATGTAGCCAGGGCAGTAGGTGCATCTACGGTTTCACCATTAAAGTCCACCGTATAACGACTATCTAGACCCACTAAAGCTCCAGTAATATAGGACAGTGGCACTAAATCTCCGCTAGCACCGATAGAACCAAACTCATAGACATCAGGAGTTACCCCTGCGTTGAGAAAAGTAACTAATCGCTGTAATAATTCCAGTCGAATTCCTGACGCACCGTATATGTGCGAATTAACTCGCAATAACATCGCAGCGCGAACATCTACTATGGGTAATTTTTTCCCTGTTCCTGCCTTGTGATACCAGATTAAATTGTTTTGCAATTCTGCTGCCTGTTCAGGAGCGATCGCAATATTCGCCATACCCCCAAAGCCACTGGTGACACCATAAATTGGCTTGCCAGATTCCACCGCCTCGGCAATATAATCACAGGAGGCTTCAATCCCTTTTAAAATATCTTCCTGAACTGTCAGACTAACTTGTCTCCCATGATGGGCGACGCTAATCACATCATCGAGGGTAAGGGGTGCATCACCAATAACAACCACGGCATCGTTACTGGATTGATTCTGATTAAATTGTTTAGCCGTTGTTTTGGTCTCTTGAAAAGATACTACGTTCATCTAATTTTTATTCCTTGATGTGGGAGTGAAGAGATTGGGCGATCCGAGCTGATCGCCAGGAGGACTTAAAGCTTAAAGCTTTTATCAAACGGTAGTTAAAACCGCAGGTTGTGGTGTTAATCTGGTGCGATCGCCAACCGCCTGACTAACCCTAGTCATAGCTGCCATCAACTCTTGATACTGCTCTGGCTTCAAAGATTGTGGCCCATCAGAAAGAGCTTGAGCAGGGTTCGGATGCACTTCGATCATCAGGGAATCTGCCCCAGCGGCGATCGCTGCCTTTGCCATTGCTGGTACATATTCGGCGCTGCCAGTGCCATGACTAGGATCAATGGCTATGGGTAAATGGGTTAGGGTTCTCAGAACTGGAATAACTGATAAATCCAGAATATTGCGGGTATACTGACTGTCAAAAGAACGCACTCCTCGCTCACAGAGAATCACATTGGAATTCCCCGCTGCCACGATATATTCCGCCGCCAACAACCATTCTTTGATCGTTGCACACATACCTCGTTTGAGTAAGATCGGTTTGGATTGAGAACCTGCTCTTTTCAGCAAGGAATAATTGTGCATATTTCTCGCCCCAATTTGAATAATGTCGGCAACTTCAGCAACTTTTTCCAAATCAGCAACATTCATCACCTCCGTAATGATCCCCAACCCAGTTGATTCTCTGGCTGCTGCTAAGAACTCCAATGCCGACTCCCCATGACCCTGAAAAGCATAGGGAGATGTTCGAGGCTTATAAGCACCCCCCCGCAAAAACTTTGCTCCTGCTTGTTTGATCTTTTCGGCGGTGGCAACAATCATCCCTTCACTTTCGACGGAACAAGGCCCTGCTATCTGCACCACAGGACAATCTTCTCCAAACTGTACTAAGCCATTTGGTGTGGTCACAGAGACGGTACTGGGTTCACCATGACGAAATTCACGGCTGACTCGCTTAAAAGCTTTTTCAATTCGCACAACTTGTTCAATAAACGGACTCAAGGCTTGCACCCTTGATGGTTCAAGTTCGACCGTATCACCAATCAAACCAATTACTACTTGATGTTGACCAATACTTTTCTCGACAATTAGGTTCCAGCAGCTAATTTCTTCGCTTATGCGTTGAATTTCTATGGCTGGAGTTTTGGGCTTCATTACAATAATCATTGCTCAAAAATCTCATGGAAAATTTCTACGTTTCTATTTGCATCCATCAGCAATACCAAAACTTTTAGATCTATATTCTCTCTAATAGACCTAATAAGCTTTTAAAAGCTGAAAATATCATCAAAAATCTATAAGCTAGACGCTTCTTACTATTAGCGAGAAAAAGACACGACTATCCTCGCTGATAGTATTTCACCGTTAAAACAGTGTATTTCTACAGATTGATCAAGCGATCGCTTATTTTATAATTCCTTGCTGATCACTTCTTGGGCAACACTTCAAACAAACTAATGTAGATAAAAGTGTTGAAGTAATATTTGGGTTAAAGTTATTGCTTATTACAGATGGAAAGTGTGTGTAGGTTGGAAAACGCTTTCCAAAAGCTTGACCACTGTGTCATAATATATACATCTCCGGATAAGAAGGTTATTCGGGGTCAGTTGTCTGAGTCTAGTGGTAGATACACTAGACTTAGATGTTGAAGAATTAATTTGGTCTAACCTCGGTAGAGAAATCTGTTAGTTGTTGAGCTGGACTCGAAGAAAACTCGTCCGAAACAATCCAAATATAGGCAGAATCCAGGTGTTCGTTAAGACCTTTATCAGCCTATAAAATATTTATAACACACACATTCTAAAAAAAAGGTACTTAAGACTACATTAAGTGCTTTTTTTCTGCTTTTTTCTCATTACAACACAAAAATCCAACGTTCAAAGTAATTTAAAGCGATCGCCTGAAAGCTTAAATCTACGCCTACGGTCAGCTTGTGATGCAACTAATCCATCGTATTAATGCAATTTCAACAAGATGCTGATGGTAAAGTTCGGCAAAATTTGTAAATTAAGGACATGTAGAACTATGGAATAATTTATTTCAATGACCAACAAAAAGAATCTAGTGGTAGTGGGTAACGGTATGGTTGGTCATAAATTCCTGGAGTTGATGGTGCAAAAAGATGTATCCCAAACCTGGAATTTAGTTACCTTCTGCGAAGAACCCCGTGTAGCTTATGATCGTGTTAACTTAAGCGGTTACTTTTCAGGTAAAACCGCAGCGGATCTAACTCTGGTGGAACCAGGATTTTATCAAGAGCATAATATTGAAATTCATATTGGCGATCGCGTTACGGCGATAGATCGCGACAATAAAACTGTAACTTCCGCTAATGGAATCGAAATCAGTTATGACAAGCTGATTTTAGCCACGGGTTCCTATCCTTTTGTGCCACCCATCCAAGGGAATGACAGCCCTGGAACTTTTGTCTATCGGACAATTGAAGACTTGGAGAGTATGGAGGCTTGGGGTAAGCAGTCTAAAGTCGGGGTAGTTGTGGGGGGTGGTTTACTCGGTTTAGAATGTGCCAATGCACTCAAATCGATGGGCTTAGAGACTCATGTGGTGGAGTTTGCCCCTAGATTGATGCCCGTACAGATCGATGAAGCTGGGGGAGAAGTTTTAAAAGAAAAGATCCAAGCCTTGGGGGTACAAGTACATACCAGCAAATCCACCACTAATATTGTCAGTGCTGATGGCAAACTGGTCAAAATGGAATTTGCCGATGGTGGGGAACTAGCTACCGATATGATTGTCTTCTCCGCAGGTATTCGCCCCCGCGATCAGTTAGCTAGGGAATGTGGTTTGACTGTCGGCGAAAGAGGCGGGATTGTAGTTAACGACAACTGTCTGACTAGTGATCCTGATATCTACGCCATCGGGGAGTGCGCCCTCTATAACAATTTCATTTTTGGTTTAGTTGCCCCTGGCTATGCTATGGCAGAAGTCGCCAGTGATAATATTTCCCAAGCGGGAACCCAAACTTTTGCTGGGGCAGATATGTCTACTAAACTCAAGTTATTAGGGGTAGATGTAGCTAGCTTTGGGGATAACTTTGGTCGAACCCCAGGGGCGAAAAAGTTAGCCTTTACCGATGCGGTGAATGGTACATATAAAAAGCTCGTCTTGTCCGCAGATGGCAAACTATTACTCGGTGGAATCTTAATCGGTGATGCTTCTGCTTACGGTAATCTATTGCAACTGGTACAAAATCAAATTACTCTCCCTCCTCACCCAGAAGATTTATTAGTTCCTCCCAGAGAAGGGGCAAGTGCGCCACTGTTAGGGGTTGATAATTTGCCCGACACTGCCCAGATCTGTTCTTGCAACAACGTTTCTAAGGGAGATCTCTGTACAGCGATCGCTGATGGTACTCACGATCTCGGGGCGCTCAAGAAATGCACTAAAGCTGGTACGGGTTGCGGTGGTTGTGTTCCCCTAGTTACAGATATTCTCAAAACGGAACTCAAAAAAGCAGGAATCGAAGTCAAAAACCATGTCTGTGAACACTTCGCTTATTCCCGTCAAGAATTATACCACCTAGTCAAAGTCAATCAGATCAAAACCTTTGCTGACTTACTCGCACAACACGGCACAGGGATGGGTTGCGAAGTGTGTAAACCTGCCGTCGCTTCCATTTTGGCTTCTACCTGGAATGAATATATCCTAGAAACTCCCCATGTCGGGTTACAGGATACCAACGACTACTATTTAGCTAACATCCAAAAAGACGGTACTTATTCCGTCATCCCTCGGATACCAGGGGGAGAAATCACCCCCGAAAAACTGATTGTCCTTGGTCAAGTAGCCCAGGAATTTGGACTCTATACCAAAATCACTGGCGCTCAACGGGTAGATTTATTTGGGGCGAGGGTAGAGCAATTACCTGTCATCTGGAAACGGTTAGTAGATGCTGGCTTTGAATCTGGTCATGCCTATGGAAAAGCCTTACGGACAGTAAAATCTTGTGTGGGTAGCACTTGGTGCCGCTTTGGGGTAGATGATTCTACTGGTTTAGCGATTGAAGTGGAAGAACGGTATCGTGGTTTGCGATCGCCCCATAAGTTAAAATCTGCTGTATCTGGCTGTACCCGCGAATGCGACGAAGCTCAGAGTAAAGACTTTGGCATCATTGCCACAGAAAATGGCTGGAATCTTTATGTTTGTGGGAACGGTGGGATGAATCCTCAACATGCAGTGTTGTTAGCGACGGACATCGATAAACAAACCCTGATTAAATATATTGATCGCTTCTTAATGTTTTATATCCGCACAGCAGACAAACTGCAACGAACCTCCGTTTGGTTTACTAAGTTAGAAGGGGGTTTGGACTATCTCAAGAGTGTAGTGATTGATGATTCCTTGGGGATCTGTGACGAACTAGAAGCGCAAATGCAGCAGCTAGTGGATACCTATCAGTGTGAGTGGAAAGCTACCCTGGATGACGAATCCAAACTGCAACGCTTCCGTCACTTTGTTAATAGCGATCGCCAAGATCCCACCCTCGTCTATGTAGAAGAAAGAGGACAAAAACGCCCTGCCACGGAGGCAGAGAAGGCAAGTCTAGCAGTGGGGAATTAGGGGATTGGGGAGTTAGGGAATTGGGGAACTATCTAAGTTAATCTCTTCCTTGCACCCCATCCTCTAGGTTGATAGTTTCACCATCTTTATTTAGGATGATCCAGATCCAAACTGGTATTAATCAGGACTTTATCATTTGCTTGGGTGAGATTGTAGTCCCCAGGCAAAGTGATGGCATTGCCCATCTGGACAATAGTTTTAGGCATAGTTTGTGAGGCAACTGGCGCAGCAGGAATCTCTGGTTCAAACACAATCTCATTGTCATTTGACATTACAGAAGAATAGTAGCGATCGCTGTCCATACCGACAAAATAAGTTGTCTTCCCCGCCGTGGCTTGGAAAACATCCCCTCGAACCAAAGATTCCGCAGGAATTAACAAACGATTCTTGACATCCGACTTAGATTGACGATAATAATAGAACTCGCTATCTAATTGGCAAATATTAATGTGGTGATTTTCGGTTTCAAAGCGATATACCTCTTGATAGGCAGTATTGACATTGTTGCACTCTACTCCTTTGCTAATCATACTATCAGCAACATTAGAGGATTGTCCGCCCCAAAAAGATGAGGCCACAAGTAGAAGTAAAGCATTTTGTTTGCACCAATTAATCATGGCAAAGCCGAGTTTCGAGACATAAAAATGCCTTAAGATTTGTTAAATGATTTCAAAAATACTCTGATACATTATTACGATGACCAGTTATTAGTTTCGATTGTTTCTTAAGTCTAAACTCAAAGAGTGAAGAGTTCGACAACACCCTAATATTTTAATATTCCTTTAATTGTCTAGTGAGCTTCGGATATCACTCAATTTGCTGATGGTGATTGGGTTCAGATTTTAGGAGATTGAAAATTTCCAAATGTACAGTAGTTAAAGTATGAAGAATGTATAAAGGCTAACGAAGAGGCTTTTTACTTTTAAAAGCTAATACGCCGAAGACTAAATATTATTAGCTGAGACGATGTCCCTTTAATGATCATCTTGCTTCAGGTCTAACGTGAAAAGTTAAGGTCAAAAGTTAAATGTAAAAATTCTTAATAACAATTCTCATTAATTCGGTTTACGCTAAAAAACTAGGTAGTTTTGGATCTTTGACTACAGAATATTAAGAGCCAGTATATTAGCCGTAAAAATCATAAAAACAAGGAATTTAGTATGAGCGTTAATTTAGCCACCATGTTGCGCGAAGGGACTAAAAAGTCTCACACCATGGCAGAAAACGTGGGTTTTGTTAAATGTTTTCTCAAAGGGGTAGTTGAAAAGAAATCTTATCGCAAACTAGTCACTAGTCTTTATTTCGTCTATTCTGCAATGGAAGAAGAAATGGAGCGACTAAAAGAGCATCCTGTGGTGTCTCAAATTTATTTTCCTGAACTGAACCGTAAACAGAGTTTAGAACAGGATTTGCATTTCTACTACGGTGCTAATTGGCGGGAAGAAGCACAAAACACTAAAGCAGGCAAAGCCTATGTCGCTCGCATTCGCGAAATAGCTCAGTCTGAACCAGAATTGCTGGTAGCTCATTGCTACACTCGCTACCTAGGAGACTTATCTGGGGGACAAATTCTGAAGAAGATTTCTCAAAGAGCGATGAATCTTACCGAAGGTGAAGGAACAGCTTTTTATGAATTTGAAGATATTGCCGACGAGAAAGCTTTCAAAGACAAGTATCGTGCCGCGATGGATAGATTACCTATTGATCAGGCTACTGCTGAGAGAATCGTCGATGAAGCGAATGCTGCTTTTGGCAAAAATATGGAATTGTTCCAAGAACTTGAGGGTAACTTGGTCAAGGCGATTGGTGTTATGTTATTTAACACCCTAACTCGTCGTCGCGCTCGTGGCAGCACAGAATTAGCTACTGCTGAGTAAATGAGAGAAGCTTATAGCTTTAAGCGATAAATCTTATAATCAATCAAAAAAACAATCCTGAAAGTTGGGTTGCGGTTAAAAGCTAGGTTTAAACTTAACTTAATCGCCTTCTGACTCTCAGGATTGTCTGCTATTGAGGAGAAATATTGAATCCTATGCCTTAGTAAGATTGTTGCTGGTGTAAGTGTCTAAAGCAAAAGCGGGAATGCGATTACGCTCCGCGTACCCTTCGGGATCACTATAATCAATGTCTTTTCCTGTAAAGGTTTTGGCTAGTACTTCAAAAGATGCGGATTTTAGATTGCGATCATGAATTGGCTTGGTTTGTTCCCCAAGAAAATAAGCTTGAGTACCAATCACCGCTGCTGCCATCCAACCTGTCAAGATTACTGCAATTAATAGGGTTATCATAATTGACCTCTACTTTTTTTGTTTTTCTAAGTTTTGTATCTTTGTATAAATAAATGTAACAAAAACTTGATTTATAAACAAGGTGTGGAAATTAGGGTTTTACCTACAGCTTTTGCTGTTGTGGGTAGTAAAAACCGTAATGCCAATCCCAACCAAAATTGCGATCGCTACCTGGCTACTGAAGACAAACTCAGGATTATGTCAGTTTCAGTGGTTAGCGGTTTTGTAAAATTGCTTTCATAATTGCTTTCGATTTTTCAATTTCTGCTGAAGAAACTGCTGTTTGTTGCCAACTAGGGCGTTGATTTAGCTTGTCCAACCATTGAGTTACTTTGGGGTATGGTTCCAAGCTAATTCCCAAGTTGGGAATTGCTACGACTGCTGTGGCTGCTACGATATCAGCATAGGTTAATTTTTCGGCAATCAAATAAGCTTGATCTTCTTTTAAGCTATCTTCAAAATATTGTAATACCGTCGCCATGCTTTCTCTAGCTTGTTGAATTTTTTGCTCTTCGACTGGTACATCTAGCATTTGTTTCATCAACACAATAGAACTAGGAGGCAATTCATTTACCGTTACTAATTCGATCATACGCATTTTTGCTATATCCTCTGCATTGACAGGCATAAAAGCAGGGTTAGGAAACTTAGCTTCGAGATAATCTAAGATTGCCAGAGACTCAAAAATTTTCAAGTCTCCATCTACTAATACAGGAATATGATGAAAAGGATTGAGTTCCAAAAAATCTGGCTGGAATTGATCGCCGTTCAGTTTTAATAAAATTGGTTCAAACTCAAGTTTTTTTTCTAATAAAGTTACCCAAACTCGACGGGCATTAATGGAAAGACGAGAATAGTAAAATTTCAGCATCATTAAAACCTCTTAAGTAGCTTCTCCTAATTAAACATAAAATAGTTTTGGTCTGGGAGATTAGGGGATTAGGGGATTAGGGATTTTGGGAAATCAGCCTCATGTTTAATTAGGTTGACTTACTTAATATTGCTTGAACTCTATTGCTTGATTCGCTTTTCATCAATTTCATTCCAAACCAGTTTGGCAGCCCCCAACATTCCCGCTTGATTACCCAATTGAGCAGGAAGCAACTGTAAGCCAACACGAGAAGGATAAACTACTCGTCGCTCGATTTCAGCTAAAGCACTGGGTAAAAAAAATTCACAGCTAGCGCTAATGCCCCCACCGATGATGATTGCTTCGGGGGTGAGTACGTATACCAAACTAGCCAATCCTGCCCCTAAGACTTTGCCATAGTCTTGCCAAAATTCCAGAGCAGCAAGATCTCCTGCTTGAGCTAACCGTCCCATTGCTGCGGGTTCTTGACCTGTTCGACGCTGTATTGAACCAATGGAAGCATACTGCTCTAAAGAACCTTGGTTGCCACTACGACAAGGATAACCATCGGGATTCAAGGTAATTAGCCCCAACTCCCCTGCTGCACCATCGCGCCCCGTAAACAGTTGACCGTTGAGGAAAATTCCTCCTCCCACGCCAGTTCCTAAAGTCAATAAAATAAAATCTTCAAATGCCCTACCCGCACCAAGCCAATTCTCGGCGATCGCAGCACAGTTAGCATCGTTTTCTAAGACGGTGGGTAATCCTGTATGTGCTTCTAGCCAATCAGCAACGGGAACATCATCCCAACCAGGGAGATTAATCGATTTTCGGGCAATTCGTCGAGCTTTATCCGTGGGGCCAGGCATTCCTAAGCCGATCGCGCTGCAAGTACGATTTAGATTAAGCTGTTGAACTCCTTGAGCGATCGCCTTCACCACAGGTTCGGGATTAGCAGGTTGAGGAGTGGTTAGGGAAAATGTCTCCAGACAAGTACCGTCCTGCAAAAAACGCCCCAGCTTAATTGCCGTACCTCCCAAATCTATGCCGATTACCTGGTTAGTCATGGAGTTTTAATGTATTAAATAGTTAAATCAGCCAGCTTAATAGTAAGTTGTACAACTTTTTTGGGAAAGATTAGACTTGTTGCCCTTAATTAATGTAATTAATAATCTAATTAAATCCAATTAAATTAATTGAGTCGCTAGATGTTCAATCACCCCTAGGAGTTAATGGTTAAGTATGAAACCTTTAAGTGTTGGAAATGTTGTGAGTGCTGGAATACGTATCTATCGAGATAATTTTAAAACCTATTTTAAGTCAGCATTTTTAGGATATCTGTGGATTTTAGTCCCAGTTTATGGCTGGGCAAAATATTCCGCCATGATGGGGACGATTGCTCGTTTAGCCTATGGAGAAGTAGTAGAACAGCCAGAATCTCTCATCGATGCTCAACGTCATGTTAAGCCGAAAATGTGGGATTTTTTTGCTACGGGGATATTGATAGGTCTAATTCTATCTGGGGCGATTATTCCCTTCTTGATTGTGATCGGCATTGTGGGTGCAGTGGCAGGTTTGGTTTTTAGTCTAGATTCGGGGATTGGCATGGTTGCAGGAGTGTTATTAATCATTGCAGCGGTGGTGTTATTGGTGTTCGGCATATTATGGCTTATTTCTCGCTTATTTCTGGTGGAATTGCCATTGGCGGTTGAAGAAAATGCAACTGCCACTGGCACGATCAAAAGAAGCTGGGATTTAACCAAAGGTTCTGCTGTGCGAATTCAATTAGTCGTCTTCATTGGATTTTTAATTAGCTCGCCAATTATAGTAGTGAGCAATATAGCCAGCGCTATCTTCCAGTTGATGATTGGTGCAGGAATGGAGAATGCTCCTGGTTTGGCGGCTATTGGCGTGATCTTATATCTACTACTAGTACTTGCTGGAGGAGCTTTAATGATTCCTTTCTGGCAGGCGATTAAAGCGGTAGTCTACTATGACCTACGAGTACGTCGCGAGGGAGTGGGGATCGGTTTGAGAAAATAATTCTCACACCCTTAACGAGACTTAAACAAACATGACAGCGATCGCTTATAAACAGAAGGTAAAAACTAACATTCATCGTCGCGATCGCATTTTTTTAACTAAAACATTGGCGATCGCTATTCTGAATTCAGATAAGTACAATAAGGGTAACTGCCTAGCTAGTAAGATCGGAGAACAGAAAAACCGAAACATTATCCTGGAGTGCGGCAGTAATCACTTCTAACAGGTTAAAACCCTGCTTAGATGCGGTGGAGAGAAAAGAACGAA
>Ga0114940_10000256_pt1 | contig 29391 bp, 25 predicted proteins | sample ColdCreekSource_FD_87195 | JGI IMG/M metagenome (GOLD analysis project Ga0114940, IMG submission 87195) | Groundwater microbial communities from Cold Creek, Nevada to study Microbial Dark Matter (Phase II) - Cold Creek Source | ecosystem: Environmental > Aquatic > Deep subsurface > Groundwater ...
CCTCAAAAGTATAGTTATCTAGGTTATCGATAATAGAATCTCGCTCTGTTTCGTCAATTGTGTACAAATGCACTCCAAGTTTTGAATTATAGAACCGATAGACTGGTACAGGATCAGTACTTCTTGTTAAAGAATCGACAGCAGTATAAGAAGCACCTTCAAACTGATAGTTGGATAAATTGTCTTTTACATAATCTCTTTCTGTTTCTGAAGCAGTATAAAAATGAAGCCCGCGCTTAGGGTCAAGGAATCGATAGATTGTCCCACCTGGATTAGGCTCATCACTGCCCATAAATTCAACATCGCCTAGATCTAAGGCAGTTTCTGCTGATAGCTGTGCAACTTCTTGATTGTTGACTGAAAGTTTACCTGTTTCCTGACTATAGGATGTCTCACCAGTTGGAGTGTTTCCCCGAATACGGATTTTTTCCCCCATCTCATGATCAGTAATTTTATTGATGGAGGTGGGTATTCCGTCGGTAATCTCCGATTGCAACGTATCTCCATCTTGCTCGGTAAGATTTAATTCAAACGTATCTTTACCTGAACCACCAGTTAAAACATTGTTTTCACCAGAAGCGATTATTCGGTCTGCACCTTCGCCTCCATCAAGGGTATCGTTACCACCTTCGGAAATTACCACATCATTGCCATCGTTTCCTTCGAGGCTGTCATTTCCGGTACCGCCATCGACGATGTCATTATCTGCGCCGCCGCGCAAGAGATCATTATCTGCGCCGCCGCGCAAGAGATCATCGCTATCCCCACCAAAAATTTCATCGTCACCACTCAAACCTTCAATGGTGTCGTTGCCAGCAAAACTACTTAAAACATCTGCTAAATTACCACCAGAAACAGAGTCTGGATTCTCTGTTGCTTCTAGTCTGTTGACTTGATTTTCAAAACCTTGAAGATCGAGTCCTTCATCAATCAGGGAAGTAGAAATCTCAGGTTCGGTTGGACTAATAATAACTGACATTTAAACTAAATTGTATTACTAATGTTTTATGTTTTCTGGTATAATACCATAATTTGTGTAATTAGATTGAGCTACTTAAAATTTCATCATCAATAGTTTCAGATATGTTCAACGAGCAAGGTGCAGAGCAACAATCAAGTCAAATTACTGCTAAGGCTACTTTTGAGCTGGAACGGGGTGCTAAATTGCAAGTTCAAGGTAACTTGGTTGAAGCGATCGCGTGTTACCATCGAGCTATAAATATAATATTGAATAATATTTCATCAATTCAAAAGCAACGGCACACACTACCAGCATTATCTGATTCAGCTAATACCAATCGAAGCGAAATAGCTCAAATTTATCTCCAGCAAGCAAAACTTTTTAGTAAGGTGGGAAAGTGGGAGCAAGCAATAGAGGCTTGTCAAGAAACTCTCAAGCTGAATTCTCAAGTAGCAGAAGCCTATAAAACCTGGGGTAATACTCTGCAAAAAATGAGCAAACCAGTAGAAGCAATGGGCTATTATGCCAAAGCTCTGATTATCCAACCTGATGACACCGAAATTTATATTAATTTAGGTGGGTTGTCATTTCAGCAGCAACAATGGCAACAGGCAATCAATTATTATCAAAAGGCGACCAAACTAGAGCCAACACTAGCAAAAGCCTATCGCAATTTAGCAAGGGTATATCAACAGAGTGGAGAGTCAGAATTGATGCTCAATTGTTGGCGCAAAGCACTTGAGTTAGAACCAAAGAGTGCTACGGCAGAAGAACACTGTAATTTAGGTAGAATTTTATTAGAGCAAAATAGCATCAACGAGGCGATTGCTTGTTATCGTCGAGCAATTCTACTGCAACCAAATTTAGCAGCATCTTATCTCAATTTGGCTGAAGCATTAACTCAAGCAGAACGATGGGAAGAAACTATTAGCTGCTATCGCCAAGTAATTCAGCTAGAGCCTGACAATTGGCAAATATATTACAATTTAGCTAAAATTTATTTCCAACAAGAAAAATTGTACGATGCAGTTGCTTTGTATGGTCGCACTTTAAAGCTTAACTCTAACTGTTTTGATGCTTATCTCAACTCAGCTAAAATTCTACTCTCTTTGAAAGAATGGGAAACAGCCCAACAATGTTGTCAAAGGGCAATCGCTTTAGACCCCGATAACTGGGAATTATTTTCTTATTTGGGAACAGCTTTATTGCAGCAACATAAATATGAAGAAGCTATTTCAGCTTATCGCCACAGTTTAAAATTAAATGCTGAATCTATTGCTGATTATCGTAATTTAGCTCAGGCTTTATTTGTCAAAGAAAGATGGTCTGAGGTCATTTTTTGTTGTCGGCAAGTTTTACTAAGAGAACCGAACTGTAAAGACAGTCATTACAAACTAGGAGAAGCAGCAATTCAACAAAAACAATGGGAAATAGCAGCTAATGCTTTCCAAAGTGCGATCGCGATCGATCCTAATTTTTCCTGGTCGCACTACAATCTAGGTATGAGTTTAATGGAACTAAAACAATGGCAATCAGCCGCCGAAGCTATTGAATATTCTATTAAACTTAATCCAAATTTTGACTGGGCTTATCATAATTTGGGTGATGTACTAATTAATCTCAAAAAATTTGATAAAGCAGCAGAGGCTTATCATAATGCATTAAACATTAATCCTAATTTACCTAAAATAGGAGAAAAATTAGTAGAGGTTTTACGGTATGGAACTGAATTAGATCGCCAACAAGTAGAAAGTTTTTATCGTGATGCAATTAAGCAAGATATAGATAATGAATCACTTTGTTATAAAGCTTTAGAAGTCAATCCTCAAGATTCAACAATATATGTTCGACTAGCAGAAATATATGAAGCAAAAGACCAAAGAGATATAGCAGTTTCTTTTTATAAAATTGTCCTGCAAATAGAACCAAATAATTCAAAAATTGAAGCAATAGTCAGAAGTATAGAATTGTAAATTTGCTAAAAAAAAGTTTGGTTGATTATTATCCATTATGTATAGATAAAAGCCGTGAAGATCATAAAAAGTAATTTAGTAAAATCAAACCAATTAGAACTAAAAAATTCCAAGGTGAGCGTTATTATTCCAGTTTTTAACGGTTCTAAATATATTGAAGCTGCTATAAATAGTGTTTTCAATCAAACATATAATAACTATGAAATTATTATTATTGATGATGGTTCGACGGACAACACCCGTGACCTATTAAAGTCTTTTGAAGATCAGATTTTGTATGTTTATCAAGAAAACCAAGGGTCGGCAGCAGCTCGAAATTTTGGTCTTAGATTAGCTAAAGGTGAGTTGATTTCCTTTTTAGATGCAGATGACTATTGGCAAATGCCAGAAAAACTAGAAAAACAGGTGGCTTGTTTTGCAGAAGACTCATCATTAGGCTGCATTAATACTGGTTGGCATCTAGTCGATGAAGAAGGCAATCATCTTAAAACGGTTCAGCCTTGGCATAAAGCACCAGAACTAAATTTAGAAACTTGGTTAAAGCAAAAGTGTGTTCGTACCAGCGCGATGATGTTTCGTCGCCAATGGTTAGAGAAAGTAGGTGGCTTTGATGAAGAATTGCGTCAATCTCACGATGTAGATTTAATTTTACGCTTGTCTTTAGCAGGTTGTCAAACTATCTGGCTGAAAGAAGAAACGGTTTGCTATCGACAGCATAATGAAAATACAACTAAAGATAGCATAAAGCAAGCGAAGTATATTCAGGCAGTGTTAGATAAGTTTTTCTGCCGTCAAGATTTGCCTGAGTCTATCAGCCAAATGGAATCAGACATTCGATATTATACGTTGGTATGGCTCGCTTGGTATCAATGTCGTAGCAGCAATTTAGATGAAATGGCGAAGCTGTTACAAAAGTCGCTAAATTTTACTCCTTATCTATGGGTAGAAAATATTCCCCATTGGTTGACTAGCTTTAAAGGGTTTTCTGAAGATTGTGGTGAAGACTTTAATATCGGCAAAGTAATTAATTCTCTTCAATGGCAGAAATTAATCAGTAGCATCTTGACACGGACTAACTTTAGCCAAAAGTCTCAGCCTCAATTAAAGGCAAATGAAGTTAGTACCTTATCGTCTGATTCAAGCATGAGTGCTGTTATCCCTACACAATCTTCTGATCAAGTACCAGTTAAAAACCTAATTAAACAACTAGAAGTCAAAAAATACGCTCAAACAACAAAAATAGAAGGGTTTCCTCCAGACTTAATTCTTCCCCCTTTTCCAGGTGAAGGCAATAACTATTCTTTTATCGAAAAACAAGTAAAAGATTTTGTAGCTAGCAAACAGCCTTATAGTCTATCTGTATCAATAATAATTCCTTTCTGTAACTCTGAATTAATACTAGCAAAAATCTTGGCTGCGATCGCAAATCAGACTTATCCCCAGCATTTGATTGAAACCATCGTAGTCGATCGCGGCGATAGTCAACAAATTACCGCATTAATTCAGAAGTATCAGCAAGAATTCGAGATCACTCATTACAAGCTGGCAGAAAAACTTTATTTTGGGCTTAAAGCAGCAAAAAATGATTATTTAGTGCTTCTAGATAGCGATATGTTGCCGACAGTGCAGCTATTAGAAGCTTACATGAAATATTTTCATATTTCGGAGCAAGTAGTCTTAATTGGCGATCGCAATTTTGTCGGCACTGATCAAATTTCCGAAGAGGCAGAGGCACTCAAACTGCCTGATGCGCAAACTTTTAAAGACAATTGGATCCGAGAAGGCGACCTTGAATTTCTCAATACTCAGCACGAAATTTATCAACAATCCAACTTTTTAAAACAAGAGCGCTATCCATTTCAGAGCTTTATTAGCAGTAATATTGCCCTCCCCAAAAAGCTGATCGAAAAAATTGGTTTTTTTGACAGCAGCATCTCATATTGGAGATTTAGAGATCAAGAATTTGGCTATCGTATTTATAATGAGGGTTACTATTTCATTCCTGTGATGGATGCCCTAGCATTTCACCAACACCCATCAGAGGGTAGAGAAAAACCAGATAAACAAATCAATCACAAAGTAGAAGAAGAGTTATTAGAGCAAAAATGTCCTGTAAATTGGTGTCGTGAATATCAACCAGGAAAAAACTACGACATCCCAAAAGTTTCTATCTATATGCCTTCTTACAATAACGGCAACTATATCAAAGAAGCAGTCGATAGCGTACTCCACCAAACCTACACAGATTTAGAAGTATGTATTTGCGATGATGGCTCGACAGACAAGACCCTTCAAGTACTAGAAGCAAATTTCACGGACAATCCAAAAGTTAGATGGGTTACCCGAACTAACGGAGGTATTGGGAAAGCATCTAATAGTGCAGTAAAACTCTGCCGAGGTATGTACATTGGTCAGCTAGATTCAGACGACCTACTCAAGCCAGAAGCAGTTGCTACCTTGGTTGAATATCTAGAAACAAACGACTATGGTTGCGTTTACAGCTCTTGTGAAAGAATTGATGCCGAGGGAAATTATCTCCAAGATGAATACAGCTACCCGAAATTTTCGCGAGAAAAGATGTTGATCACATCTATCGTTCATCATTTTAGAATGTTTAGAAGGCGAGACTGGTCAAGAACGGAGGGATTTAACGAACAACTAGTTAATGCAGTTGACTATGATATGTTTCTCCAACTCAGCGAAATCTGTACTTTCCACCATCTAGAAAAAATGCTTTATTTCAGAAGGTGGCATGGAAACAATACATCTTTTGTTAAGGAGAAACAACAGACCACTAATACTCACATTGCTATTACCTATGCTTTAGAGAGAATGGGTTTAGCTGATGACTGGGAAGTCTATGCACCAAACCCAGAAAGTCCCAGGAAAGTTTCCCTTCGGCGCAAACGATCATTAACCAACTTATTTTTCTTCCCAGACTATCGCCAGAGCAATATTTATCAAAATTTATTTTATTCTCACATATCAAAAGATTACTCTCTTTATTCAGGTGACATAGACTCTGCCTTACAAGCTTTAAAAGATGGAATCGGTAAAACTATTTTTCATCTGCACTGGACTAATTATATTCTCAACAATGCGACAAGTTTGACTGAAGCAGAAAAATTTAAAAATCAGTTTATAGCGAAGCTGTTTGAATTTTTGGCAGAAGGTGGTAATTTCATCTGGACAATACATAATACAATACCTCACGACTGCTCTTATCTGAGACAAGAAATAGAGCTAAGAAATATCATTTGTACCGCAGCTCAAAAAATCCATATTCATTCAGCAAAATCTCTGCCAGAAATTCAGAAATATCTCAATTTGCCTTTAGAAAAAGTTCAAGTTATTCCTCATGGAAATTATGTTGGCGTATATCCCAATAACGTAAATAGAGTTCAGGCTAGACAACGTTTTGGATTATCTGAAAAACAAACGGTATTTATGTTCTTAGGTCAAATACGTAAGTATAAAGGTATTGGCAATCTGATATATGCCTTTAGTCAGATTCAGCTCGATTTTCCTAACACTCATTTGTTAATTGCAGGTATCCCCAAAGAACCAATGGAACTAGAAGCATTAATAGCCAATTCAGAAGCCAAAAATAAAATCACTTTGATTCAACAATATATATCTGGCGAGATGCTTCAGTGGTTTTTTAACGCTGCTGATGCAGTTGTACTTCCGTATCGCAAGATATTAACTTCTGGTTCTATGCTGAATGCAATGTCCTTTGGTCGTCCAGTTATCGCCCCCCGTGTCGGAATGACAGAAGAGATTATCAGCGATGGTCATAACGGTTTCTTATATGAATTAGGCAAGATGGAATCTCTGATTCAAGCCATGTCCAAAATAGCCAGTTTAGAATCACAAGAAAAAGAAAGATTATTTAAACAGTCTTTTAAAAGTATTCAACATCTAACCTGGGATAAAACAGCCTTAAATCTTCTAGCTGGAGTTTAATTCACAACTAGCAACTAGCAGGATAAGTTATCTGCTAGTTGCTAGTCGCTATTATTAGCCGTTTAATTAGGTTAACCTACTTAGTTGGTAACTTCGGATAAGTTTACTTTCACAACTCTATTTTTCTCTGCTTCAGTTTTCGGCAAAGTTAACTTCAGAATACCATCTTTGTATTCAGCAGTAACTTTAGTATTTTGGACAGTTTTAGGTAAAGTGATTGCTCTTTGAAATTTGCCATAGCGGAATTCAGAAATAGTTTTATCTTTATTTTCTGATACGCGATCGCCTGCAATAAATACTCGATCTGCCATTACTTGAATATCTAAGTCCGATAGTTTCATTCCAGGAAATTCTAGCTTAAGAGCAAAATCTGTTTCAGTTTCAGTAAGTTCCGCCGCAGGAAAATGATTACGGGTTACTGAACTAACATCATTAAACATACTTTCTAGTTGGCGTTGTAAAGCAGACATTTCTTGCCAAGGCGTGTAACGAACTATAGTCATAATATTGTTTACTCTTCGATTAATAATTAGTAATTGCTTTTTCTATTTCAGCTATCTTATTTTTAATTTTAAAGAGCTAATGATTATTCTGTAAGTGCGGTTTTTATCAGATATTTGTCGTAGTTTCTGCCCGAACAAACTTGGTACAGTTAACTAGAATTAGTTAGTTCGGTTAAAAGTTTTTAGAATAGTTAAATTTCAATTATTTAGCCTGAATTGAATATCCACAACGATGTTCGCCATCATTAATCCAGTGAGTACGCTCAACTATACAATCAGGTAAAACCGCCGCAAACATTTCTAATTCGTGTCCGCAAACACTGGGGTAAGATTCTGCTACTTCAGATATAGCGCAGTTATGTTCTACTAAGACAAATTGTCGCTTCTTATCAGACATCTGGTGCAACTCTGCCATGTAGCCTTCTTCTTCTCTAAGTTGTACTAATTTAGCGATTCTTTGCTTTAAAGAGCCATTTCCAACGCGATCGCGATATTCTGCGGCTTTTTTGAGCCATTGCTGCTCTAAAACTCTACTGACTTGCTCTTTTCCTACGGTTTCAGCTAGAGTATCTAGAAAAGAAACAGCAAATTCGCCATATTTCTGAGGCAATACGCGATCGCGTCCTTGACTACTCAACTGGTACAAATGTTGTGGTCGTCCCATACGTTGCTGTACTGATTGATATTTTATTAATCCCTCAGCTTCCAATTCATTTAAATGACGACGAATTGCCTGCGCACTGACATTCAGGTCTTTAGCTAGCTGTTGTGCTGTTGCTTGACCTTGTTTGAGTAGATATTGCAGAATATTCTGCTTTGTAGACGGGAAACCAGTGGTCGTCATCTTCTTAGTTATTAGATTTCGATCCTACGAGAAAGGAAAAACTGCAAAAACTTTTTAGACTTAAACAACATCTTTGTTGCTAATATAACCTACAATATACTTAAACAACAAACTTGTTGTTAAACTCTAGTTTAACATTTAAACTACTTTAACCTAATAGGTTAAGTCTACAGAAGCATCAACTAATAGACACATTACACCCCATAAAACTTAAGACACAGACTTTTAAAAATACCGTTTATTAAATTTCCTACTATGAGTGCCAACGTCAAAACTTTAGTCAATCAACCATACAAATACGGTTTTGTTACCGACATTGAGACTGATACTATTCCTCGCGGCTTAAGCGAAGATGTTGTACGTCTAATCTCGGCTAAGAAAAACGAACCAGAATTTATGTTGGATTTTCGACTCAAAGCCTATCGTCAGTGGCTAAAGATGAGCGAACCAGATTGGCCTCATGTAGAATATCCTGCAATTGACTATCAAAATATTGTTTACTATTCTGCACCTAAGCAAAAGAAAGAAAAGCTAGGTAGTTTAGATGATGTCGATCCAGCTTTATTAGAAACTTTTGATAAGCTAGGTATTTCCCTTTCAGAACAAAAAAGATTGAGCAATGTAGCAGTAGATGCTATTTTCGACAGTGTTTCCGTCGGGACTACTTTTAAAGAAAAGTTGGCTGAAGACGGAGTTATCTTTTGTTCGATCTCCGAAGCTTTACAAGAACATCCCGAATTAGTTAAAAAATATCTTGGCACCGTTGTTCCAGTTGGAGATAATTATTTTGCAGCTTTGAATTCGGCTGTATTTAGCGATGGTTCATTTGTCTTTATTCCCAAAGGCGTAACCTGTCCAATGGAATTGTCTACTTATTTCCGCATCAACGATGGTGATACTGGACAATTTGAACGCACTCTAATTATTGCAGAAGAGGGAGCATCTGTTAGCTATCTCGAAGGGTGTACTGCACCGATGTTCGATACTAATCAACTTCATGCGGCGGTAGTAGAACTGGTGGTTTTAGATAATGCTAGCATCAAATATTCTACTGTTCAAAACTGGTTTGCTGGGGATGAAAACGGCAAAGGCGGTATTTATAACTTTGTTACTAAGCGCGGTTTGTGTAAGGGAATAAATTCTAAAATTTCTTGGACACAGGTAGAAACAGGTTCAGCAATTACTTGGAAATATCCTAGTTGTGTATTGGTCGGCGACAATTCAGTGGGTGAGTTTTATTCGATCGCTCTAACCAATAATAAGCAACAAGCCGATACTGGCACGAAAATGATTCATATCGGCAAAAATACCCGCAGTACGATTATTTCCAAGGGAATTTCCGCTGGTAATTCTAAAGGTAGCTATCGAGGTTTGGTCAAAATTGGGCCGAAAGCTAAAGGCTCCAGAAATTATTCCCAATGCGATTCGATGTTGATTGGCGATAATGCTGAAGCTAATACGTTTCCTTATATCCAGGTAAGCAACAATACTTCTAAGTTAGAACACGAAGCATCTACTGCCAAAATTGGCGAGGAACAACTGTTTTATTTCGCTCAACGAGGTATTTCGGAAGAGGATGCGGTATCGATGCTAGTAAGTGGCTTTTGTAAGGATGTATTGAACGAATTGCCAATGGAGTTTGCCGCCGAAGCCGATAAACTATTGAGTTTGAAACTAGAAGGGACTGTGGGTTAATTATAGCGGTTCTCACTTTAATGAGGTACAGTCTAACATCATGGTTTTTAGCTATCAGCTATCAGCTTTTAGCTTTTAATATAGCGGTTCTCAAATAGATGAGGTACAGAGACAGAACGCGATTGCTATATAGACTCGGACTTTAGGTGTATTCCACTCAAGTGAGAACCGCTATAGCACTCTTCTGTCACTTTCCGAGAGCGATCCTTACGGTGAGAGAATTACAGCCATTTCTCGATTTAAGTTATTATTATTCCCAAAAAATCGAGTAATCCTTCTCCCTATAAAAGTTCTAGAATTTAGAAATGATAAAAGTTTTCGGAGTCTGACAGAAGAGGGATAGTTGTCTTGTAGATTAATTATTGTAGGGACGTATCATGATATGTCCCTACATTTGCTTCTAACGCCCGAAAAGCCATGAGAAAAACCATCAAAAGTCAGAATTGGTTATTGGTTTTGTTAACAATTAATCTAGCTTCTACCATCCTGCATTATACCGATAACTTTATTTTCTTTGATCGCTATCCTGCACCAAATTGGATGAATATGCACCATGTTTATCTTGCTTGGTTAATTCTTACCCCCTTTGCAGCAATAGGCTATTTTCTTTACAAAAAACATAAATATTGGCTGGCTTATCTGTGTTTATTCATCTACTCCAACGCAGGCGCAGGAAGTATGGGACATTATTTTTATGGACCAATCAGCGATCTTTCTCTCAAAATGAATGTTTCTATTGGCATAGATGTTCTTGCTGGAATAGCCTTAGATTTGTTTTTGTTTTGGTCGGCATTTATTAGTCAGGAGTGGCGCGAACAAATACCAGCAGATAATTAAAAAGATAAATAGAAGATAAATTACTTTGACTTTGACAACGTAGAGGTTGTTAATGTAGTCTACAATAAACTTAAACAACCAAAATGTTGTTTTACTAATGAGACACTAAGCCTAATTCTCAACAGTGTATAGTTAGCCTTACCTAAATCTGGGCTGTCTTTGATCAATAATTAAAAATTGTTTATTTAACAAACAATGAGCGAAACAATTTTATCAGTACGCAATTTAACAGCCAGCATCGACGAAACACCAATTCTCAAAGGTGTCAATTTAGAAATTAAGGCAGGGGAAGTTCACGCCATCATGGGGCGCAATGGTTCGGGTAAAAGTACCCTATCTAAGATTATTGCAGGACATCCTGACTATGAAGTCACTGGTGGAGAGATTATCTATCAGGGCGAAAATATTATCGATCAAGAACCCAATGAAAGGGCTAATAGCGGCATCTTTTTAGCTTTTCAATATCCTTTGGCAATCCCTGGGGTAAGTAATTTAGACTTTTTGCGTGTGGCTTATAACGCCAAGCGCAAGTATCAAGGTTTAGCAGAAATCGATACTTTTGATTTTGAAGATTTAATCGAAGAAAAGCTAGAAGTGGTCAAAATGAAAGCCAGCTTTTTAGAGAGAAGTTTAAATGAAGGTTTTTCTGGTGGCGAGAAGAAACGTAACGAGATTCTTCAGATGGCTTTGCTCGATCCCACTTTGACTATCTTGGATGAGATTGATTCAGGTTTGGATATTGACGCGCTAAAAATTGTTGCCGACGGCGTTAATCAGTTAAAAACACCTGACAAAGGTTATCTAGTAATTACTCACTATCAACGTTTGCTAGACTACATCGAACCAGATTTTGTTCATGTGATGCAAGAAGGCAAAATTATTACCAGTGGCGGTAAAGAATTAGCCCTAGAATTAGAATCTCGCGGCTATGACTTTCTTGACGACAAAGAAACTGCGGAGGTAGGAGTGTAATGGCGGTACAAATTCCTTTTACAACTGTTTCTAAACTGAATGAAATGGCAGTGGTTGAAGATGCTTTTTTTACGAGTTTACTTCAACAATGCCCAATTCGCGGTCATGAACCCCAGTGGTTAAAAGATATTCGTCAAGAGTCTAAAAGCTGGTTATCCCGTTTACAAGTACCTACTAAAAAAGACGAAGACTGGCGGTTTATCGATTTATCGTCTTTAATCAAAACAAAATTTATTGCCGTAGGGGCTGTTCGTGAGACAGTTGCAGTGGTGAGGCACTTGCGGTGGGCGGGTTCCCCCGACATAAGCAAAGTGCCGAAAGGCTCTGCCGACATAAGTGAGACAGTAGCGGTGGGCGGCTTTGCCGATGTTATGCCCTTGTGGTACATAAGCAAACTGTCGAACCCGGAGGGCAAACTGTCGAACCCGGAGGGCGAACAGTCCCTACGAGAAGGCGAACAGCTTCTACGGGAAACCGAACAACTCCTGCCAGAGACAGAAAATAGCCGTCTGGTTTTCGTTAACGGGATTTATAATTCTGAATTATCTAACGTTTCTGGACTACCTGAAGGACTATATGTCGGTGATTTAGACTCCTTACCCGATAACTATCCTGTACCAGAACACTTTGCCAAACAACACGGGGCGCAGGATGCTTTCACTGCTCTCAATACAACTGGTGGTGCGGACATAGCCGTAATTTGGGCAAATAAAAATGTAGCGGTAGAGACCTCCATACATCTTATTTTTATTTCTAACAGTGAAAATCAAGCAAGTTTTTCCCAACCCCGCGCCCTGGTCGTTGCCGAAGAGAGTGCCAGTATCTCTTTAATCGAAGAATATATTGGTACTGGAGAATACTTTACCAATGCAGTAACGGAAGTATATATAAAAGAAAACGCCAGTGTAAAACATACCCGTCTGCAACAAGAGTCTAACCGTAGTTTTCATATTGGGAAAACCGCAGTTTCTCAAGCCCGTGATAGTCACTACACTATTCATGAAATAAACCTGGGCGGTAAATTGTCCCGTCATAACCCTGAAATATTACAGCAGGGAGAACAAACTGAGACTAATTTAAATGGTTTGACCGTAATTACAGGTGAACAGACAGCAGATACTCATAGTATTGTTGCTCTAACTAAACCTCATGGAACTACTGATCAGCTGCATAAATGTATTGTAGGCGATCGCGGTCATAGTATTTTTAATGGTAGAATTTTTGTGACCAAAGAAGCTCAGCTTACCGATGCAACCCAGCTAAACCGAAACCTATTGCTTTCTGCTCAAGCTAGAGTCGATACCAAACCAGAATTACAGATTACCGCCGACAACGTTAAGTGCGCTCATGGGGCGACAGTAAGTCAACTCGAAGCCGATGAAATTTTTTATCTCCGTAGTCGTGGTTTAAGCCAAGCCGATTCTAATCAATTATTAATCGATGCTTTTGCTGCTGAAATTATTGATAAACTGGAAATCGAATCTCTACAAACTATAATTACTAAACTTATTAAACAAAAAATAAGCAGCGAATCTTGATAGGCAATAGGCAATAAACTATCAATAATTAACCAAAACAAAATGACTTTAATTCAAGAAAAAACTTTAGGCGATCGCGTTAGAAATGACTTTCCAATTTTACATCAGAAAGTTAATGGTAGCCCGTTAATTTATTTCGATAATGCCGCTAGTTCGCAAAAACCTCAAGCCGTATTAGATGCCTTACAAAACTATTATCAAAAAGATAATGCTAATGTTCATCGAGGCGCGCACACCCTTAGTGGTAGAGCTACTGATGCCTATGAAGGAGCCAGAGATAAAGTCGCTAAGTTTATTAATGCCGCTTCCCGCGATGAAATTATTTACACTCGCAATGCTACTGAAGCAATTAATTTAGTTGCCCATACTTGGGGATTAGCCAACTTAAATCAAGGCGATGAAGTTATCTTGTCAGTTATGGAACATCACAGTAATATTGTTCCCTGGCAGCTTATCGCTCAAAAGACTGGTGCAGTTCTTAAATATGTAGGATTAACCGACACTGAAGAATTTAATTTTGACCAATATAAATCTTTATTATCTGACAAAACTAAATTAGTATCAATTGTCCACGTTTCTAATACTTTGGGAGTAATTAATCCCGTAGCAGAAATAGTCAAACAAGCTCATCAATACAATGCAAAAGTATTAATTGATGCCTGTCAAAGTGTTCCTCACATGACCATAGATGTTCAGGAAATAGACTGTGATTGGCTAGTAGCATCAGGTCATAAAATGTGTGCCACAACTGGTATTGGTTTTCTCTACGGTAAGCAAGAAATACTAACAGCAATGCCCCCTTTTATGGGTGGTGGCGAAATGATTGATGAGGTATTCTTAGACCATTCAACTTATGGCGAATTGCCCCATAAATTTGAAGCAGGAACTCCCGCAATTGGAGAAGCGATCGCCTTAGGAGCAGCAGTAGACTATCTGACTAATATTGGTATGGATAAAATTCATGCTTACGAAGAAGAATTAACTGTTCATTTATTCAAAAAACTGGCTACAATTCCTAATCTTAGAATTTATGGAAATAAACCTACTATAGACGGCAAAGGTAGGGCTGCATTAGCTTCTTTTAACGTGGAAGGAATACATGCTAGCGACTTAGCTACTTTATTAGACCACGAAGGAATAGCGATTCGTTCTGGTCATCACTGTACTCAACCACTACATCGCTTGTTGAATGCTTCAGGTAGTGCCAGAGCCAGCTTATATTTCTATAATACCCACGCTGAAATTGATACTTTTGTTGCAGCTTTAAAAAATACAATTGATTTTTTTAGCAGTATGATGGAATAAGAAGCCCCTCCTTAACTGTAAGGAGAGCTTCTTCTGATTAAGGCCCTGAAAATACCGCCGCCTCTACGTCTTCACGACTTAGAGAATATTTAAAAGAACGACTAATATTTTGACTTTCTGATTCTGCTTCAAAGTAGCGCACGGTTAACTCTTCTATATCCAAGCAAATTTCTGCTTTCCAATCAGGTTGTTCAAGATACCAACAGTGAAGATTTTCTCGATCTTGGTTACAGCCTTGAGTACTAAGCCAGTATTCAATAGTTGGTAAAGAGTGATTATATAGAGGCGTGTTTGCTTCTGGTAATTCCATTAAAGTTAGTACGGGTTTTTTCTTTAACTATAGGATATTGAGCAAGTTTAGGCTATTGTCTAACTCCGCCAAAGTGCGATCGCACCTACTAAAATTAGACAGCCAATAAAAGTAACCCCTAATAGCAACAAGACAAATATTTCACCAGAAGATAAAGGGCGATCTGTAGGGTCTAGGTATGCAGTCTTTGACCATTTTTCTGGGGTTGATTTTGATAAGCCCGTCGTTTGAGGATGGGGACTTCCTGAGCAATCGGGTGATTGAATGACATTAATACGAGAATAGCCAATTTTGAGGTCGTATAGCGATCTCCGTTCAGGACTACTTAAGACGGCATAAGCCTCGTTTAATCGCTGAAATTTAGCCGTTGCCACCTTGGTCGGTAATTCGGTTGTGTCTGGATGGTATTTTTTACTCAGTTGGCGATAACTGCGACGAATTGCGATCGCCGAAGTGGCAGGATGCAAACCAAAAACAGCATAATAAGTATTAACTAATCTGGTTGCTTCGGGAATTGTTGTTGTTTTCTGCTCTTTGCGATCGCCTTGGGGACTCACCATATTTACTGACGCTGATTCTTTAATTAATATTTAGCGAATTTTGGTGGTCAAATCAAGACTTAGAATACTTATCAAATATCAAAAATAGTTAAGCAATTAGCGCAATCGCGTACATCAAGTATTAAAGTGATTTAACAAAATTTCGATAAAACAACAGTTGTTGATATAGAATTTAAAGTTATATAGTCTTTTGCAGGGTGAGAATAGGGGTATAGGGTAAACTAGCCCTTGATTCAATAAAAAGAATACGATTTAGAGAACATTCATTCGCACTTGGAGCTTATATTCTAATGTCCCATAGCGTCAAAATTTATGATACTTGCATTGGTTGCACCCAATGCGTAAGAGCCTGTCCAACAGACGTATTGGAGATGGTACCTTGGGATGGCTGTAAAGCTGGTCAAATTGCCTCTTCTCCTCGCACAGAAGACTGTGTAGGTTGCAAGCGTTGTGAAACGGCTTGTCCTACCGACTTTTTGAGCATTCGCGTCTATTTGGGCGCAGAAACTACCCGCAGTATGGGTCTTGCTTACTAAAGCAAAATCTAGTGAGTTTATAGGTAGATAGTGGTAATTACCAATACCAGTATTTATCGAATAGGGTACTAACCGTGCCGTCTGGTTGCTGTGATTGTACTCTTGGCAAGTGTAATCGTAGAATTGGACGGCATTATTTTAACCTCAGTTCGTGCCGACGACAGTTTAAGGCTTAGGGTAGCTATCGGCCCTTCGGGTTCAGCAGTTGCGCTCCATGTGTTGGAAACCCAACAATACTTGCTCCAAGGGCGGAAACCGCCAAGACCGCACTGCTTCACTATCAGCTAAAAGCTGTTAGCTTTTTAACTGCCAGTTCGGATTAAGTCACTTCCGAGAATATCCTCTACCCTCTATACAAGTTTAGAATTAGAGATACAAAGTCTCCAGGAACTATATTGTATGAGATTACCTATTGAGCAGACTTCCGCACCTACCCTAGAAGAATTTTTAAAATTACCAGAAACAAAACCAGCAAGTGAATATATTGATGGACAAATCTCTCAAAAACCGATGCCACAAGGACAACATAGCACTTTACAAATTGAATTAGCGTCTGCTATTAATCAAGCAGGGAAGGCGAAAAAATTAGCTTATGCTTTTACAGAATTGCGCTGTACTTTTGCTGGGCGATCTATAGTTCCAGATATAGCTGTATTTGAGTGGCAAAGAATTCCTTTGGATAAAAATAGTCGGATTGCCAATAGATTTGAAATAGCTCCAGATTGGACGATTGAAATCCTTTCCCCAGAACAATCTGCAAACAAAGTGATTCGCAAAATTATATTTTGCCTTAAAAATGGTACAGAATTAGGCTATCTTATTGACACTGATGATGAATCAATTACAGTTTTTCAACCCAATCAATTACCAGAAGTAAAAGAAAAGCAAGATATTTTACCTGTTTTAAATATTTTACAAAATTGGCAATTAACAGTTGAGGATGTATTTAATTGGTTAAGTTTTGCTTGACCTTAAATATTTAACATCTAGGATATCGCGAATTGTCAGCAAATAACCTTCTGCTTGGTGTTTGGCAGAACTAAAATTTACCGAAAAAACCAACGATCTTACTAAGATTTGCGGAAGATAAACTACACCTCTTCCTGATCTTCAAGATAAAGCATTTCATCCCGATCGCTAATTGTTAAACATTTATTGACTCTTCGAGCGAGTTTGTTACTGACTAAGGTTAATGCCTGCTTTGGTGGGAGAAATTGATAGGCGCTAATTTCATCGGTAGCAATCTCAATCTCTGAGATTGTCTCTTGAGCAAGAATACCACCAAAAAAGATAAATTGTTGATAAATTCTTTTTAAAAGTGAAGATGTTTCTCTGCTTAAACCTTTGATATACCTCATTTAAGAACTATTTTAGTTTTTTAATACTAACGATCACTATGAAATTTTAAACTCAAAATAATTATTTAAAATTGTATCAAAAAGTCTACAAATAATTTTGCTTATATTCTTAAGAAGAGCAATAATTACTATCGAATGGGAAGTTAATTTTATGGTATTTTAATCATTATTTCATGAGTCAAAGATTCTTCCAGTTTGATAAATCCTAATCTTTTGTATAGTTTTTTAGCTGGATTACCTTTAAGAATTTTAAGCCATAATTTTTTATTGCTTGTTTGTGTTTCTTGCATAACTGACTTAATTAAACTTGTTCCGATTCCTTGTCTCTGATGATCTTTAGCAATTTGAATTTCTGCTAAATAAATTTCTGTTTCTGACGAGACAACTTTTATAAAACCAATAATCTGATTATTTATTTTAATGACTTGATAATCTTGTGGTTTGTAGCGATCTCGAAACAGTTTAGCATTCCAAGAATAAACGTTTTCAACGTATCCTTTCATATTTTCTGTATGAATCAGATTGAGAAGAGCGATATCTGCAGCGGTTGCTTCACGAATAGTATATTGCATGAGTTAATCCTAATGCGATCGCTTTTTACTTGGATTGATAATTATCACTTTTCAGCAACCCATAAACAACATGATCCAGATAATTATCGTAAACTTTTTGAGCATGACGAATAATCCCCTCATTTTTAAACCCTAGTCGTTCAGGAATGGCACGACTGCAACTATTTCCGACTGCACATCGAATATCAATGCGATCAAGAGAATAGTAACTATGACCGATTTCAATTAACTCTCTGACACTTTTGGTCATAATTCCTTTACCATTGTATTCTTGTCCTAGCCAATAACCTATATAGCCAATGCTGTTGACGCGATCAATTTGGTTATAGCCTAATACTCCTGCAATTTTATCTTGATAAAAAATAGTAATGTATAATGCTTCTCCTTGTTGAAATTTTAGCAACTGTAATTCGATAAATTCTTTAGTATCTGACACTTTTTGAACATTATCTAACCAAGCTAACCATTGTTCAAGAAAATTTCTGTTTTTGTTGATGAGTTCAAACAGTTCTTCAGCATATTGAGGTATGGACAAACTTAACTTAATATCGCGCTCAATTTCTCGAAAAAACGTAAAACATACTTAAAGTTAAGAATTTTATTGGTTAAATTTGGATTTTAGAACCTAAACATTTAATTTACAGATCTTTTCTATATATTTAACACCCATTCTCTCAATTCAATAGTGGATTTTTTCCATCGATAAGACTTAACTGCATCATCCCAAGGTGTACCTGCGATCGCCTTAGTATAATTACTCATTATTTTAATTTGGCTAAAAAAAAGCCTCGGCTGACTAACCGAGGACATAAATAATTCAGGAGAAATCAATGATGACGCGAGATACCAAAGCTACTTATTACTTTACTGACAGTTAATAAATCTAACAGTCAAGCGATTAGTTAATAATTTTGAAACTCAGATAACTAACTCATTAATTTATGTAAATAAGTGTAACAAAAATTTTACACAATAGCAAGGTAAAGGAATATCTATATCGAGTGCGACACGCTTATAGGTAAACTACTACTACTAAACTATTTCATTCATTGCCAGCCGATGATTATTGCAATTACTGCTTTGAAGGGTGGGGTAGGTAAAACTACAACGGCAGTCCATTTAGCTGCTTTCTTCCAAACCCTAGCACCAACATTACTAATTGATGCTGACAAAAACCGATCAGCTTTAGTTTGGTCTAGAGAAGATAAACTGCCTTTTTATGTAGCCTCTCAAGCGGGTGCGCCTAGTTTAATTAAGAAGTTTACTCACATCATTATTGATACTCAAGCTAGACCTGAACCAGAAGAGCTTGAAGACTTAGCTGGGGGTAGTGATATGCTAATTTTGCCGACCACTCCCAACCACCTAGACTTAGATAGCACAGTCAAAGCAGTAGAGTTATTAAAACCTCTCAAAGCCAACTATAAAGTCCTTCTAACCCAAGTAGACTCTCGTACCAAAAATGGCAGAGATGCCAAAAAATTCTTAGAAGAGGCTGGACTACCTTTATTTAAAGTAGAAATTCCCTTGTTAGTCGCTTTTCAGAGATCACCTAGTCGAGGGGTGATTGTCAAAGATTTCCCCGATCCCAGATCGTATATCGGATGGAATCAATACAAAGCTGTTGGCAAAGAAATCATGTCCTAGTTTTAATAAACTCTACAGGCATTCTTTAAATAAGAATGTCCTTGACTATAATTTTCTAGCCATTACGGCATAGAAAGGATCGCCGCCTACTATACCCAACATTTGCCAAAAACTAGGTTGGGGCATTTGGCGCATTACTACCTCTGGCTTACTAAAACCATCAACCGATTGAAAATATTGTTTGACCAATTCTACCCGACTGGTATCTGTTCCATCTCGCCAAGCTGCGATCGCTTTTTGATAAAACATTCGATTGGAAAAGCTAACAATCGCGATGCCATTGGGTTTCAGAATGCGGTGTATTTCTGAAAAAATCGCTTCTGGATATTGTAGATATTGTACTGAAACAGTATTTAATACTGCGTCGAAATCGGCATCATTGAGGGGTAACTTCGGGTTTTTATTCAGATTTTGCACAAAATAATGATCCAGCCTGGTATTTTTAGCCAATTCGGAGGCATTCATTCCATGTCCTTCAAGATGAGCGAATTTCATCTCGTCTGGCAAATGAGATACCCAGCTACTCATTAAGTCCAAGATACGACTATTGGGTTCTAGTTGTTCTCGGTAAAGATCTTTTAAGCGATTAATAAATCCTTCGTCAACATGAGTCACAAAACGAGGGGAATCATAAAAATCAGTATCGTTGGTATCGTCTAATTTAGACCTTTGTTCGGGTCGCAACATACTTTTTATTTTATTATTCTAAGATCGAATAAGATTTATTGGCAGTGAAGAGAGCAAAAATGGAAGCGATCATCGAAGGTGTAACCACCCCACTTACTATTCCTCAAGGATTCCGTATAACTCCAGAACAATTTGAACAGTTAGCCAATGCCGAACAACTAGCACGATTGGAGTTAACCGAGAATAGAGAATTAATTGTCATGAGTCCTACGGGTGGAGAGGCAGGAGCCAAGAATTTCAATTTATACATTGATCTAGGAATCTGGAATCGCCAAACAAAATTAGGCAGGGCTTTTGATTCTTCAACAATATTTACGCTGCCTAATGGAGCAAGAAGAAGTCCTGATGTCAGTTGGGTAAAATTAGAACGTTGGGATGCTCTAACGCCTAAAGAAAAGAGAGGTTTTGCTCCCATTGCTCCTGATTTTGTTATTGAATTAGTCAGCACTAGTGATCTAAAAAATCAGCGGTATGAAGACTTGCAAGCAAAAATGCAAGAATATTTAAATAATGGAGTTAGGTTGGGCTGGTTAATTGAGCCAGAAGCTAAAACAGTAGAAATATATCGCTCTGGACAGTCGGTAGAAATATTAAACAATCCTTCGACTTTATCGGGAGAAGATGTATTACCTGGATTCAGTTTAGATTTGACTGAAATTTTTTGATTCAAGAGAACAATGTCAGCAAAATTATTGCAAGTAGAGGATTTATTTAACCTCGAACAGATCGGAAGCTATTTTGGTGGAGCGTTTAGTTTTTCACCCGATGGTAAAACATTAGCTTATGTAGTACAAAGAGCGAAAGCAACTACCAAAAATCACAAACAAGATTTTCTTGGGGATAACGATCGCGCCGATATTTGGTTAGTAGATTTAGCAACATCCCAGTCTATTAATCTTACTAAAGGATTGACAGAAGATGTCGGTTATTGGTCGCCTGTTTGGTCACCCGATGGAAAAAGGTTAGGGATGTTATCCACTAAAGGAGGCAATGTTACTCTTTGGATGTGGTCAAAAACTAGGGGGAATTTACAGCAGCTTACTCAAAGTGGGATTACTTGGGAAGATGTACTCTATTCTCCTTATGCTTGGATTTCCAATCAAGAAATTATTTGCACTGTTTTACCAAAGTCCGAAAAACCTTGGGGAATGATTATCGAACAAGAGTCACCAGAAAAAGCATGGCAAGGATCGCAAATAGCCAATCAAGGAGAAGAACTAACCGTTAGCGTTTTACAAAGTGGTGTTGCTGTAAATTTAGCCAAGCGCGATCGGAAAATTTCTATAATAGTTAATGCGATAAATCGCACTACGAAAACTCTAGTTGAAGGTAATACGCAAGAATACACTATTTCCCCTCATCAAGATTGGCTAGCTTGTTTAGAAACAGTAGATATTCGTCAACCACAGGCACATTTACCCCTTAATTTTGAGACTGGTGAAAGATATGCCGTCACACTTATCTCTCTACACAATCAAGCACAAAAAAGATTAGAAGTCAGTAAAGATGTATTGGCTGGTTCTTTGTGTTGGTCTTCAAATGGAGAAAAACTGGCTTTTATCGGTTATGATCAAGAGCGCAATCGCCCGCCACAAATTTATATTTATAATTGTCAAGATGATACAGTCCAAACCTGGGGTAGTAAAACACTCAATGCTGCTCCTTTAGTCAGAAATATACCTCATTTGCTGTGGTCATCAGAAAATAAATTACTGGTTTATGCCACTCAAACAGAAGATAAAGCCCAACCTAGTCCCCAAGACCGCTATGATTGGTGGTTAGTAGAATCTGATGGCGAAGAATTATGCTTAACCGCAGAAATGAAGACACCGCCAACAGAATTATTAGCAGAAATAGGGAGTAAATCTTTTGTGGGACTGGCTGAAGGAAGTTTATGGCGCCTCAAAAGCGATCGCTGTACTTTAGAAAGTATTACCACCGAACTAAAAGCAAAGTTAACCGCAATTGTTTACCCAGGAAGTTCTCAAAGTGATGATACTCAAATAGTTTTTACTTCTCAAGAATTTGCCAAGATTATTGTCAGTGCTGAGGTAGAACAACAGACAGAATTTTATCAGATCGATTTAGTAGAAAATACCTGGAAACTGCTAGGGAAACCAACACCAAAAGCCAAAGTAGGAGCATACGAATCTCAAACAGAGACAATCGTTTTTACTGCTAATGATGAAACGGGTACTTATATTTGGTCTTCTTGTAACGCAAAAAGCAATTGTCTTTTAGAAACTAATACTTTTCTTCGTGAAATTAAGCCAGGTCAACTGCGTCAAATCGAATATACCAGCTTAGACGGAGAAGAGCTTAAAGCACAACTTATTTTACCGCCAGACTATGACCCAGAACACACTTATCCAATAATAACAGAAGTTTATCCAGGTCGGATTATCAGCCCTACGACTAATACTTCCCATAAACTTAACTTTCTCAGTCCCTTCAATTTCCATCTAGCAGCAGCACGAGGTTATATAGTTCTTCAACCCAGTATTCCCCTCAACCCAGAAGGAGAACCAGATGACCCGATGCTAAAATTACTCAATGGAGTATTACCCGCAGTGGAAAAAGCGATCGCTCTTGGTATCGCCGATCCCGAACAACTCTTTTTGATGGGTCAAAGTTTTGGTGGTTACGCTGTTTATGGTCTGATTACTCAAACCCATCGTTTTAAAGCAGCAGTATCCCTAGCGGGACTTGCCAATCTCGTTAGTCTATACGGCGCATTCGACCCGAGATTTCGCTATCGAGAAAATGCTCACGAAGACTTTTTTGCTGCCACCCTGATAGAATCGGCTCAAGTCGCGATGGGCAATCCTCCTTGGCAGGATTTAGGGCGTTATTTACGTAATAGCCCGATTTTTTCAGTTGATCGAGTTCAAACTCCTTTAATGATTGTTCAAGGAGATCTTGATTACGTTCCTATTCAGCAGGGAGAAGAATTCTTTTCCAGTCTTTACCGCCAAGGAAAACGAGCCGATTTTGTGCGTTATTGGGGTGAAGGTCACGTTCTTTCTAGTCCTGCCAATATTAAGGATATGTGGGAGCGTATTTTTGCTTGGTTCAATTAATAGACAAAAGCTGATACAAGCTATAGAAAATGTAGAGCAGCATATCAACTTAGTTACAGTAGATTTAGAAGAACTCGAATGAGTAGAAAAATAGTCTTTGAATCTTCTGCTTTTACCGATTTTAATGATTGAGCAAAAATGATTGGGCAAAATTCGATAAACAAATTGATCGCAAAATTGTAGCTTTAATTAAAGATCAAGAAAGACAAACCCTGAAACTATTGCGAGCGCTCTTTTGATTTATCTTTTCTTCTGGCTGAAGACCCTCACGTCCCGTGATGGGATGAAAGCCAGTCAGGGTTTAGCGGATGGAGAATCTTGGTTTTGAACATATTTTTTTTGTCTAAAATATTAGCTACTCCTACAGATATGGGAAATTCCGCCTGGGCAAATAATGTAATGATTCATCATTAGGACTGTCCCCAATCGTGATTATCTGTTTTGGTTTTAGATCAGCAAAATATTCTTGCATAACTTGCTTCAACGCGATCGCCTTATCCTGTTGTAAGCTTTTAATATGACCTTTAGAGCTTCTGATCATAGAGGTTGGAGTCAAGATATTAGCTCTCATGAAAATCCTACTGGTTGAAGATGACGAGCAATTAGCAAATGCACTGGTAGAAGTTTTAACCGATAAGCAACACTATACGGTAGATGCCGTAATAGACGGAGAGATAGGCTGGGCATTTATTGAAGCTACTGTTTACGATTTAATTATCCTTGACATCATGCTACCTAAATTAGATGGCATTAGCTTATGTCAACGATTACGTCAAACAGGCTATATGACCCCTGTTTTAATGTTAACAGCTAGAGATCTCAGTTGCGATCGCGTTATGGGTTTAGATGTTGGAGCGGATGATTATGTGGTCAAACCCTTCGATCTGCCTGAATTTTTAGCTCGAATTCGCGCCCTGTTGAGACGTGGAAACAATAATTTATTACCCATACTTGAATGGCAAGACTTGCGCCTCAATTATAGTAGTTGCCAAGTTACATATAAAGGACAATATGTGCATTTAACTCCTAAACAATATAGTTTATTAGAATTATTGTTACGCCAACAGGGAAAATTGATCAATCGTGAGACAATCATAGACCGCCTTTGGACGTTTGACGATCCTCCTTCAGAAGAAACTGTAAAAGTGCATCTCAAGAGATTACGCAGTAAGTTAAAAGCGGTTGGTGCGCCAGCCGATTTCGTGGAGACAGTTTATGGCTTTGGGTATCGGCTCAAACAAATTTAATAATCGGCAATCCCAAGGATTACGATGGCGACTGCTGATGTATTATATGACGGTGATGATGGCGATCTTAGGAATTTCGGCTATAGCTGTCTACGAATATACTCGTCGTAGTCTTTACGAGCAAATGGATCAACGTTTAGAAGTATTAGCTCAGGCTGCTTCCCATAATTTATTAGTTATTAAAGCTCACCATGCTAAAGAACAGCAACATGGATTAGCCGAGAATTCTAAATATTCTCAGGCAAGATGTTCTCTCGATGATGATCAAGACTTAGATATTCCCTGGCAACAATTACGTCAGCCAGATCAAGGAGTGGAATGGTTTAATGCTCAACAACAATTGGTAGGTAATGCAGGTACATTATTAAATAAACTACCTCTATACTCAGGCTCGCAATTTTGGCAACAAGGTAAAATTAGGGCGGTAACTTTGCCTGCCTATAGTGATAGTAACGGTCGAAAACATTTAGAAGGATACATTCGTAGCAGTCAGGTTACTGAAGAGATCGAAACGATTCTCACTCGTCTGCGCTGGGGATTGGGAATTGGGGGAATCGGAGTCATCGGGTTAACTGGTTTAGGTGGAATGTGGTTGACTAAACAGTCCCTCAAACCAATCGAGCAAAGCTTCCAAAAACTTAAACAGTTTACTGCCGATGCAGCCCATGAGCTACGTAGTCCATTAGCGGCAATTAAAACATCGGTTCAGGTAATGGAGTGTTATCCAGAGCGACTTCATCCCAAAGATCTCAAAAAAATTGGCGCGATTGTCTCTACCACAAACCACACAATCAGATTGGTAGAAGATTTACTCGTATTGGCGAGGATGGATTCAGGGGATGTTAGGGAAAAACAAGGGTGGGTTAATCTTTCTCTGACCAAAATTCTGGAAGATTTACTCGAAGTTTTTCAATCTCCAGCGCAAGAGAAAGGGATTACTCTACAGTCATGCCTACTAGATGAGATTATGGTTAAAGGCGATGTTATGGAACTTAATCGTCTCTATCGAAATTTACTCGAAAATGCCTTGTATTATACCCCTTCGGGAGGGAAAGTCACAGTAACAATGAAGCGAGATCGCACTAGCATCATTGTTGCCGTAGAAGATACTGGTATTGGGATTGCGGCAGAACATCTACCATTGATTTTTGATCGCTTTTGGCGAGCAGATCAAGCGCGAACCCGACGAGCAGGAGGCATGGGGATGGGATTAGCCATTGCCAGTGCGATCGCTCAACGTCATCGTGGCAAAATCTCGGTAACCAGTCAGTTATCTTTTGGCAGTTGCTTTCAGGTAAAATTGCCCGTGGATTAGACCTAGACCGGTGAAGGGGCGCAAGTCTTGCGCCCATACAAAAGTCAACAAGAGGAAAAGCGGAAAAAAAGTTATTTTTGCTCTACCCCATTTTTGACCTCGATCTGTTTGTAATCTACGAACTGTGATCCTCATTCTCATCTCAGGAGATTACTGACATGACCTATCATTCAAACTCCGATTCAGGATTCAAAAACACGGGAAACTTGGCAAAATGAAAATTGTGAAACTACGCCAATGGCATCGCTGGCTTGCCCCGATTATGATTCTCCCTATCTTACTAACTGCGATTACTGGAATCATTTATCAGATCGCTGAGATAGGAGGTTTTGATGACCAGTTTAGTTGGGCGATTCATTGGCACAAGGGAGATTTCGGCTACATTGATTTTCAAAAAAGTTATCCTTTTCTTAATGGGGCTGGATTGTTGTTTTTAACCGCAACAGGTATTTCCATGTGGTGGAAAACGCGGCGTTCTCCTAAAACCAATTAGAAGCTGTAGCCAGACTATTTAAGAACTTAACTTATGAAAATAGAAAACCTAAAACGAACAATTCAAGCAGATCGAGTCAGAGTTGCGGCAACAGTGGTGTGGGAAAATTGCGATCGCCCTAACGAGGAAGTTTTCTTTGAGACTACTGCCGAATTTGGAGCTGATTTTGAACTTAACCCCAACTCTTTTTTATTAGCCTGCGCTCTCCCTGCAATGCGCTATGGAGAAAAACGAATTTTTATAGATGCTCCTATCTGTCCAGAAATTAAAGATGGCCTGATTAACGCCATGAAGTGTTTAATCAATTGGTCTAATGGCGATCGCCAAGTGATTTCCATCGAAGCCCCAATTCAATCAGAGGTTTTATTTCCCAACCAACCCAAAAAAGCTGGAGCATTATTTTCTGGCGGTATTGATGCTTTAGCAATGGTGCGAGATAACCATCTTAATTTTGCGCCCGATCATCCCCGCTATATTAAAGACGGCATTTTAGTCTATGGTATTTTGCAAGGTGAGACTGAATTAGACTCTAGTTTTGAAAACGTTATTAATGGGGTTTCTGCGATCGCAAAAGATGCTGATCTCAATCTTATTCAGGTTTATACTAACGCCTATGATCACTTCAGAGATTTAGACCCAGACTTTAGTTTTTGGCGGTATGAATATATCGGTTCCTTCCTTGCAGCGATCGCTCATGCTTTTGTACCCAGATTGGCAGTGGCTTCGATTGCCTCTACCTATGACTTTGCAAGTTTAGAGCCTTGGGGTTCTCATCCTATACTCGATCCTTTGTATGGCAATACTAATTTACAAATTCGCCACGAAAACGCCGCTTTGTCCAGGTTAGAAAAAACCAAGTTAGTTGGTGAATGGGATGTAGCTTTAAAACATCTAAGAGTATGTAACGAAAAAGTGAGTTATAGCAAAGGTAACTATAACTGCGGCAAGTGTGAAAAATGTGTCAAAACTATGACGGGGTTGCTGTCTCTAGGATTACTAGACCAAGTTTCTACATTTATTGAGAATAATGTCTCTAAAAGGTTATTGCTCGATAGTTGCTATCCCAGTGATTCTTATGGAGAAAATTGCTATCGTGAGTTGATTGAACCTTTGTCAAAGATTGGTCGCTACGATTTAGTAAATGGCATTCATCAAATTATTAGGAGGTATCACGAACAAGATGTTAAGGGTTTGATTAAACGATTAGACCGTGCTTTTTTTAGCGGAAATTTAAACAATTTAACTAAAAAAATCCAATAAAACCAATTACGATAATAGTGCTAATAATATATTCAGTGATTTTCCAAGAATGAGGGACAAATCAACTATTAACCAACGTCAACTAATAACTATTGGTGTTTTTTTCGTAATCCTGTTTAGTTGCGCTCAAAATGCGATCGCCTCTCCCTTGACAGAGCGCCTGGAAGAATTTCCCCAATGGACGAGTAAACCCCTTGTACAGGTTGCCAAAGGAGACTTGGAATATCCTGAATGGATGACTGGTACTTGGGATGTTACCAGCACTCTGAGCGAAAAAATAGCACCCCTCGCCCCAGATATTGTGACTCCTGGTTTTGAAGATAATGAAAGTTATCTGAATAAAGCGATCGCATTTAAGGTCAGGTTTGGCAAGGAATATTATTCCCCTCCTCAAAGATTATTCGCCGCTTTAACGAACTCTAAGCCTGCTGTAGTTGCAGACCGCGCTTTTAATGGGGAAAAGATTACTAAAGCCTATTTGGGAAATGAGAGTGTTTATAAAGTAAAAGTTGATCCAGACGATCCTAATCAACAGATAACTTTTTTAAAAGGCGATCGCCAGCTTGTTGCTAAAATAACAGGTCGTGCTAAAGAAATACCCGACGCTGATCAATTTATTGCTACCGAAGTTACTCAGCAATTATTTAGATCGCCTGAAAGGATTTATCTCAATGAAGTAGAAACTACCTCTGCTTATCAATTGCTAAAGCCTGGACAAGTTACTGCAAACCAGATTACGGCTATTTATCTTTCTCCTCAAGACCCAAATTATTTTAAGGCAGGCGATCGCCCAGTGGCACTATATCGCTATCGTCTAGATTTAAAAAAAGCCTCTAAGAACACGAACATTAAATAAGACCAAGCGGAGGATAACGCTCTTGGACTTCAGCAGGGGCGGTTTCCGCGGAAACCGCCCCGACTTCATGAAATTAGCAATTACAAGTAGGTTTTCGCGGATAAAACGGACGCAATAGTTAATAGAATTCCTAATAAGATAATCGTCCAGGTTTTATAGGTACTAGATGCGCTTTTCTTCGCTACAAGGGATTGTTCTGTTTCTAACTGCTGTTGTAAGCTTTCGATTAAGCTCTTTTGTTCGCCTCCTTCGCGGTCTAATAAATCATAACTCTGCTTTTGTTCTTCTAACTGTTCATTTAACTGCTCGATTTGCTTTTGGCGATCGCTAATTTGACCTTGAAGAGTTTGATTTTTAATCGATTCCCGTTGCACATTAGCGAGTTGTTGTTCTAATTGTTGTTTCGTCTGATTAATAGTTTGCTCTTTAGCAAATACCTGCTGATTTATATCTCGAAGCTGCTGATCTTTTGCCGTTAATTGCTGTTGAATATCCTGACTGGCTTGATTTTGTTCTTCTATTTGAAGATTTTTTTGTTTAACTTGTTGTTCTAAATGGCTTACTTGCTCCTGTTTGCTAGTTAACTGTTTTTGAATAGTTTGATTATCTGTATGGAGACTGTCAATTTCAGTTTGTCGCTGTTGAATTTGATCCCTCAAAGTACGAACCTGCTGTTGTGCATCGGTTAGCTGTACTTGCATATTTTGACTACTATCACCAGCCTGAGATAGCTGATCTTGTAAATCTTTTACTTGCTGCTGGAGATTTTGACTATCGCTATTGATGCGTTCAACTTCTTGCTGTTTCTGGTTGACTTGCTGTTGCAGTTGAGTAATAGTTTGCTCTTGCTCCTGTACCTGCTGCTGGAGATTTTGA
>Ga0114940_10000257_pt1 | contig 29327 bp, 28 predicted proteins | sample ColdCreekSource_FD_87195 | JGI IMG/M metagenome (GOLD analysis project Ga0114940, IMG submission 87195) | Groundwater microbial communities from Cold Creek, Nevada to study Microbial Dark Matter (Phase II) - Cold Creek Source | ecosystem: Environmental > Aquatic > Deep subsurface > Groundwater ...
AAGCTGTCACGCATTTAATTTGCTTGTTTTGGCTGACGAGGAGACTGGGAGAAAGGGAGACGGGGAGAAAGTTTAACTGTATTTTGCTAGAGTTAAATAGTATGTAGTTTAAATGAATAACAGCTTAGCAGACAGGTTACCTGTTGTCTGAGTACTACTAAACTAAGTTCAAGCCCAAGGCTATGCCGATGGCGATCGCCCCCAGCCACCAAACTCCTTGAACTATACTTCCTGGCTGCTTACTGGGCAGTTGCCCCCAAAAGTAGGAGAGTAAGATTATTTCGCCAATGGCGATCGCCACAGAGATAATTAATACTTGGTCAATTCCCCAAATTAAGCCACTCAGACAGACTAAGGCGGTAGGCATAATTGTACCCAAGGCGATTCCTTGAGTTTTGGTCTGGGGTTCTGAGCTAACTATGGCGGCTGCCCCTAGTTGGGTAACGGCGATCGCTACGGTAGCTAAAATGGCGATCGCAATCATCGAGACGCTCAATTCAACTCGACTAGCACCATAGCTAATGCCCCAGGTGGCGATCGTCGTAACGGTAGAAATTGCTACCCCACCAATGATTTTGGGCTTGATTAATGAATTACCCCCAGCAATAGTAATACTAGTCTCTTGAGCTGCTATCACAGGTAAATCTGGCTCTAAATCTGGCTCTAAATCTAATTCGAGCAAAGCTTTTTGGGCGGTTTGAGCATCGGGGAAGCGTTGACTAACCTTAGCATTGGTCATTCTTTCTAACCAACTCAAAAACTGAGGTTCAAGAGTGGGCAACAGTTGCTTGATGTTTAGTTGATAAGGATCATCGGCGATCGCAGCACCACAAACCTCAGTAATGTCTTGGTGAGCTAACAAACAGACTAAACAAACTCCCAAACTATAAATATCCGAGGCGACGGTTGGTTGGATAATTTGTTCTGGGGCAATAAATCCTGGGGTTCCCCGAAATACACTGCTAGCGGAAACCTCTTTACTGCCTAAGCTGGAAAAACCAAAATCGATCAGGTAAACATTTAAGGCTTCATCAAGCAAAATATTGTCTAAACATAGATCTCGATGAATGATCGGTGGACTTTGTTGCTGTAGATAAATTAAGATATCTAGCATTTTTCGAGCGATTTGCCTGACTTCCGCTAAGGTAAGGTGTCGAAAGCTATTACAGGGAGTAGCGAAAATGTATTCTTGAACTAAACAAAAACCATTGTCTGTTTCAATACCATCCAAATATCGAGGAATGTTACGATGTCTTAACTTTTGTAAAACTGCAATTTCCTGACTATAAGCTTTGTATCCTGACCAGCTTGAATTAGCTTGAGCAAAGCAAAATTGTTTAATAACCACCGTTTTTTGGGTCTTAATGGCGATGGCTTTCCAGGTAATTCTTCCCCCCTCTCGATTGCGACCTAATTCTGCTTCGATGTGATATCCATAGTCGGTTAAATCGGGATAATCGCTCATTTTAAACTTTTATCTGAATGCTTGTTTATGGTTGACGGCAGTTGTAAATTGTGATCATAGTTAATCTGGACAAAACTTATTTTATCTAGATTAAACTAGCAATTTTAACCTGAAGGTCGACAGATCAAATATAGACTTTAATCTATCAAAGTTTAATTTCCATTTTTCTAAACTGGACAATAGATATTGGATAGTTATCTTATTTTCTGAGGAAATAGATTTTAGGCATAATTCTTTTTATTAAAAACCCTCCCTAAACATTGCCTATGAAACATTTAATGTGATAGAAGATACAGAATGCATAAAAGATGTGAAGTGTCTAAAATTAAAGTTTTATACCATGTCTTATTTTAAAATCTCAAGTATTAACTGCCAGATATCATAAATATTATTAATAAATTAGTCCGTAATCGAGATAAAAATCCTCGATGTTGAAAATACATAAATAATGCCAACAAAAAATATCTTATTAGTAGAGGATAATCCTGACGATCGAGAGTTGATGAAACTAGCTTTTGCTCAAGGAGAAATTCCCCACAACTTAATTGTAGTAGCGGATGGAATTGAAGCTTTAAACTATCTCCAAAGACAAGCAGTTAATTACAGAGGAATAACTGAATCAAGGGAGCTAAACTCTGGAGTAATGCCAGCTTTGGTGATGCTAGATTTGAATCTTCCACGAATCAATGGGATCGAAGTTTTAAAACGCATTCGCGCCGATTCTTACACTAGAATTATTCCTGTGGTGATTATAAGCTCTTCAAATGAGCCACAAGACCTCATTGACAGTTATATTAATGGTTGCAACAGTTACATTAGAAAGCCAATTCACTTTACGCAACTCCAATCTTTTGTGAGAGAGATAAGTACGTATTGGCTGACTGTCAATCAGCTTCCCACTGTTTTTGGAGTCCCAAATGAGTAAACTTCTGCGAGTCTTAATTGTTGAAGATTCAGAAGACGATGCCGAACTATTAGCTATTGCCCTAGAAGGTGGGGGTTATCAGGTAATTCATCAGCGAGTTGATACCAGGGTAGATATGGAAACTGCCTTATCCAACTCTCGCCCCTGGGATATTGTCATTGCAGATTATTCAATGCCTCAGTTTAGCGCGATCGCTGCCCTCGAAGTTTTAAAAGAATGGCAGTTAGATTTGCCCTTTGTGATTGTCTCAGGGAAAATTGGCGAGGATACGGCAGTAGCAGCCATGAAAGCGGGAGCGCATGACTATTTGGTTAAGGGGCAACTGGGGCGACTGTTGCCTGCGGTAGAGCGGGAGCTAAGGGAAGCTGTTCTCAGAGAAGAATATCGAGCCGCCCAGAAAAGACTCAGATATCTTGCTTACTATGATCAGTTGACAGATTTACCCAACCGAGTTTCATTTCTAGATCATCTCAATAGTGAAATTGCCCTCTATCAAGAAATTTATGCCCGCCAGGGGACTCGTAAACCGACTCAAAATCAATTTGCTGTCTTGCTTCTGAGTATTGATCGCTTTCACAATATTAAACGTAGTCTCGGCTATGAAATTAGTGACAAACTGTTAATGGCGATCGCCCGGCGTTTAGAAGAATGTATCGTTGATTTGGAGATGAATGTAGCTGCCAAAATTAGCGAAGACGAATTTGCCCTGTTGGTTACAGGACTCAAAAATCCCCATGAGGTAGTTGAGCGCGCCGAGTGTTTATATCGAGAACTAATCAAACCTTTTGAAATTGATGACGCGACGGTTTGCTCGACGGTGAGTATTGGCATTGCCCTAAATCAAGACCATAATCGCGAACCCGAAAAAATGTTGCGCTGGGCAGATACCGCCATGCAATATGCCAAGGTCAACTTTGCCAAAACTTCGGTACTGTTTGATGCCACCATGCAGAGTAAGGCAGTGGAAAAACTGCGAATCGAAAACGATTTGCAACGGGCGATCGATAATCATCAACTATATTTAAACTACCAGCCGATTGTTTCTCTAGATACGGGAAAAATTAATTGTCTAGAAGCCCTCGTCAGGTGGAAACACGACTCTTTAGGCATAATTCCCCCAGATAAATTTATTCCTATTTGCGAAGAAACTGGACAGATTATCGCCCTTGGTCAATGGGTACTATCGGAAGCTTGCTATCAGCTAGTAAATTGGCAAAAGGCTTTAACGGATGACTCATCCTTAACCATGAGCATCAATCTTTCCCGTATTCAAATTTATCATCCCGAATTAATTCCCCAAATCGACAACCTTTTAGAGTCTCTAAATTTGCCAGGAAAAGACCTTAAATTAGAGATTACCGAAAGTACCCTCATGGAAAATACCTCCGCTGTCACCAGGGTTCTCGAACAGCTAAAAGAACGGGAAATTAAGCTGTGTCTTGATGACTTTGGTACGGGATATTCTTCCCTTAGCTATCTACGTTATCTACCCGTGGATACAGTGAAAATAGACCGCTCCTTTATTGGGCCTGAAATTAACGATACTAATTACGGGATCGTCAAGGCAATTATCAACCTGGCTCATAGCTTGGGCTTAGATGTGATTGCTGAAGGCATTGAAACCGAAGATCAATTTCAAATTTTGAAGGATTTGGGTTGCGAATATGGACAGGGGTATCTCTTTGCCCAGCCCCTCAATAGCGTCGATGTGATCAGTACAGTGCGGAGGTAGATAATTTAATCAGGATTGAACATTATCCATCCAGATTTTACTAGCATTACTTTGTCCAATCTTCTACATCAACCAAACCAATACCAATAAAATCATTCACATTAACTGTCACAACAGTCAATTTATTAGCTTTAGCGATCTCCGCAATTCGACAATCTTGAGTACCGATTCGTTTGATTTTGGCTGTCAGGGATTGATAAATCAGCTCGGCTTCTGGAGTGTAGGACAAAATTTGAAACTGATTTAGTGCCGAAAATAATTCCTCAAAATACTGGTAGGCAACTACAACTGACGGCTTTCTTTTTGTCTTTTGCACTGACGATAAAGCACCTTGTAAAATTTCTTCAACAGTAATAATGCTAATAAAAATCAATTCTGGCGGTTGACTCAAAATCGATTCTGTTAGTTGGGGATAGAAACGTCGTTCATCTAAAAAGTTACTAACAATACTCGTATCGAGTAGATACATTAATTTTCCTGGTCACTCGTTCCCTGGCTCTCAAAGCCAGGGCTTTCGAGTGACCGCCTTCCGCGGTCAGAAGATGAGTTCAATAATCGTTTTGTTTCTTCTCGATCTAGAGAGCGAGAACGTTCTATTTCTGACTGTGTTTCCAACCAAAACTTACCACCAAACTTACCAGCAATATCTGCTAAGGGGTTTTGGTTTGACAGTTTTGTGTTTGACTTTTGATGAGAATCTTTGTTTGTCGTCATATTAGTCTCAATACCTTTGTTTATATTTTAGCTGTCTGAGCAATTCATCTGGCATCTGTAACGCCAGGAATGTTTAAGGTTTTGGTTTGATCTCATTCAAAGCCATTAATGCTTGTAGCGAGAGAAAAACGATCACTTTCGATAAACGTCTTTCCTATTTAATTTTATCAGCATACATAATCTCGTCTTTAATAATTAAAACTCCTTTTTTTGAGAAGTGAAAGCCGATCGCCAATTTGGGTAACAACCGTATCTGAATTTAATTAAACCCATTAATCCTGGGGAAGAACCGCCAAAATAGTGTAGTAATCCGTTCTATCGTAGTTAAAAGAATTATTAGAAGATCAAACCAGTGAGAAGTTCCCTAGATATTAATCTGGTGATCAGGCTTCTTAATGTTGTTTCAACTACCCCCAAAATGCCAACTCAATCCATTTCTCAGACTGCTTACAGTACATTTGTTAATCATCTTCAAGCTGATCAAGTTGAACAGGTAACAATTAAACCTCGTTTGATTGAATACTGTCTCAAAGAGGAATTTGGTGGGCAATGTTATAGCACCCAAAAAACTGGCTCTCAAGCTGATTTAATCAACTTGCTCAATAGTCGCGGAGTGAAATTTGACACCATTAGTGACAATAATTCAGATACTACTGCTAGTTTAATTACCCTGTTGCTTTCTTCGGGATTACTAGTAGGGGCTTTGGCTTGGCTGGCAAAATTCAGCACCGAAAACGGTGGTGTAGGTATAGGCATGGGAGTCGGCAAAAGTAATGCACGAGTCTATCAAAAAGGCAAAACTGGGATGAGCTTTGCTGATGTTGCGGGGGTAGATGAAGCCAAACAAGAATTACAAGAGGTGGTGGATTTTCTCCAGAACGGTGAAAAATATCGCAAGATTGGCGCAAAAATCCCCAAAGGAGTCTTATTAGTTGGTTCTCCAGGCACAGGGAAAACTCTGCTGGCTAAAGCAGTGGCAGGGGAAGCAGGAGTGCCTTTTCTCAGTATGTCTGGTTCGGAGTTTGTCGAGCTGTATGTCGGGGTGGGAGCATCGCGAGTGCGGGATTTATTTAACCAAGCCAAACGCCAAGCACCCTGTATTGTCTTTATTGATGAGTTAGATGCGATCGGTAAATCAAGGGGAAATAACCCTAGTGGGGGCAATGATGAACGAGAGCAAACCCTCAATCAATTATTGACGGAAATGGATGGGTTTGATGGCAATGAGGGAGTGATTCTGATTGCTGCTACCAATCGTCCTGAAATCCTCGATCCTGCCCTCCGTCGCCCTGGTAGATTTGATCGCCAGGTACTAGTTGATCGCCCCGACAAAAGTGGCAGAATCGCCATCTTGCAGGTTCATGCTCGTAAGGTAATGTTGGGGGAAGATGTCAACCTCGAATCAATTGCGGCCCAAACGGCGGGTTTTGCGGGAGCAGATTTAGCTAACTTGGTGAATGAAGCTGCATTACTAGCAGCACGACATAATCGTCAGGCAGTATTGATGACAGACTTTGGGGAAGCCTTTGAACGGGTAGTGGCAGGACTAGAAAAGCGATCGCGGATTCTGACCCCCCTAGAGCGTAAAACCGTAGCCTATCATGAGGTTGGTCATGCCCTGGTGGGAGCATTAATGCCTGGTGGGGGCAAGGTAGCCAAGATTTCGATTGTGCCTCGTGGCATAGGAGCATTGGGCTATACTCTACAAACTCCTGAAGAAGACCGTTTTTTGCTGATGGAAGATGAACTACGGGGTAAAATTGCCACGCTGTTAGGGGGTAGAGCAGCGGAATTGGTAGTCTTTAAAAAGATTTCTACGGGTGCTAGCGACGACATCCAAAAGGCTACGGAATTAGCCGAAAAAGCCATTACGCAATACGGTATGAGCAGTGTTGGGCCCATCGCCTTCGCCAAAGAGGAAGGACAGTTTTTGCATAGCTCAACCACCAGACGTACTGTGAGTGGGGAAGTTACGGCGGAGATAGATCGTCTAGTGCAACAAAACATCAATCAAGCCTATGAAATAGCGCAAAAGGTTCTAGAACTCAACCGCGATTTACTAGAATCCACTACCCAAACCTTATTAACCCAAGAAGTGTTGGAAGGTAGTCAGTTGAAAATGATTTTGGCACAGGTTAAAGCACCTGCTGATTTGCTAGGGTTTTTACAAGGTTAGAAATATTGTAGGGGCGAACGGCCGTTCGCCCCTACACGGGAATCGCCCCTGCTTTAAACATAGATCAGATCGCCAATCTTAATTGTCTTTCCTGCTTCGGTGGGAGACAATCTGGTGTTTACGGCTAAACGAAAATAATGATTGAAGCGCGATCGCTCTATCCCGTCGGGTAGGGTATTTTTTCTTTGGGTAATAAAAATCTTTTGAAACTGGGGGTAAGGTTCTCCTGTTTGGGGATCGCGGGTGACGACGATACAGCGCTGACAGGGATTAACTCCCCTAAATTCAACGTTACCGATGGTAAATGGGACAGTGGTTTCTGAGGTAGCGAACAATTGATCTTCCCAGAAAGCAGGTACTCCAGCCAGTTCAATATTGGCACGAAAACGCCGACGAATATCTGCGGTGTCTAGCTCAGGATACCAGGAGGCGATCGCTTCTAGGGTAGCAGTACTCACAATGGTTGCCCCTGGGGAGTCGGTGTCATCAGGAAAGCCCATAATCGGATTTTGCTGCAACTCTACAGGAAAGCCAAAATAAGACTCTAACCAACTACATAATGCTGTTTGCTCTTGAATTAAATTGAATTTAACAGTTTGCTTTGTTCCCTGGATTTGCAAGGACAGGGTGTTATTCGCTAAATCGAATTCTGACCGTAGAGCATGAATCTTCGAGTTTCGTTTGCCGTTCACAAAATTACCATTGCGATCGCCAATTGCCCAAGTGCGATCGCCCTGTAATGCTCCAGATTCTAGAATAGTAACGCGATCGCAATCTACTCGATCTAATGATTTAACAGGATAAATAAACAGACGGGATACATAAGCATTGGTAGCTGCCATAGCGTTTTATTGCTAATTCTTGATTGATTATCCCGCAAAAAAAAGACCGAATCAAGTAACTAACTCAATTCAGCCCATTTACAACCTTCAATCACAATATTTGATTATTTGATTAACTCTAAGGATATTATCCGCGATCGATTTCGTCGAGAACATCAGAGGCTTTTTCGCATAAGACTTCGTGGCATTTGCCATTAGTTGCCACAATACAACCCCAGCGTATGACATCACCTTGGTTGTAGTAAACAGGTTCACCATTGAGGTAGCTGAACTTACCCCCAGCTTCTGTCAGAATTAATTCTGGGGCAGCAAAATCCCAGTCTTTAGCAGCGGATTTCCCCGATAAAGAGAGATAAACATCAGATTCTTGTTCGAGCAGAGTCGAAATTTTTCCCCCAACACCACCCATATATTTTTTTCCTGCAAAGGGGAGGCGATCAATCAAGGCTTTAAAGCGATCGTCCCGATGGGAACGACTGACAATTAAATAGAGATCTTCAATCTGCTGACGATCTGATACTTTCAGCGGGGTAATCTTGCCATCTTTAGTTTCAACAAAAGTACCATTATCTTTAGAAGCGAAATAAACTTTCTCCGCTTCAGGAATCGCCACAATCCCAATTACAGGACGACCTTGATAGGCTAGGGCAATATGCATCCCATATTCCCCTGTTTTGTCGATGAAGTCTCGCGTGCCATCCAAGGGATCGATAATCCACACCCAATCTTTAGGGATGGGTTCCGCTTTTTTGACATCAAAAGTTTCTTCAGACAAATAACCAAATTCTTCTGTATCAAGCTTTTCTTGTAGAGTACTGAGAATATAGTGATTTGCAGCTAAATCAGCTTCAGTCACAGGGCCGTCTTGTTTATTTTCAATGTCTAAATCGGCAGTATCCTTGTGATAGAAAGAACTAAGAATATCCGCTGCCCCCCAAGCAACAGAACGCGCAATTGTGAGAATTTCTGCCAATTCAGCCTGATTTTTGTCCAAAGCCATCTCCTTAAGATTCTGATGAATATTGCCCCATGATCTTACCTAAATACGTCTGATATGGATGAGCTTCGTTCCAATTAAACAGTCTGTCAGTTTTTTAATAGTTTAGAGACTCCCAGAATAAATATTTGAAAGCTTGAGGATTTGTTATTTTCTAGGGATAAATAAGGAGCGATCGCTTTTGAGTGAGTACCTGGATAATAGTAACTACCCCTCATAGATAATCCTAAAACAATGAATAAAGAGTTTTCTTTGCTTTCCCCAATAGTTCAAGATCTCATTCAATCCCTAGATCTACAGGCCCATCCAGAAGGGGGTTTTTATCGAGAGACTTGGCGCTCAAATCTAATTTTGCCACAATCTACTTTACCTGATAATTACACGGGCGATCGCACTGCTGGCACCGCCATTTTGTTTTTACTACCCACAGGACACAGTTCTCGCTGGCACCGCGTGAAATCGGCTGAACTTTGGTTTCATCAAGCTGGAGATCCTCTAGAGTTAACTATTGCAGTATCGATTGAGTCAGAATCGCCATCAATCTATCTAGGTCGCGATCGCACTTTTCAAGCAGTAGTTCCCCCGAATTGGTGGCAGAAAGCTCAGCCTATAGATGGCGACGCGGGATACTCTTTAGTTGCCTGTGTGGTTGTTCCAGGTTTTGATTTTGCTGATTTTGAACTGATTAGTTAGTGTTTAGTGCAGATCGGCGATCGCAATTATGATTTCAACGATATGTTACAAACAAGTGGCAGCTATTTTTTACTTTGTGTACAATGCAAAAGTGTTAAAAAAGCAGTGGTAGTTTAGTAGTCTAGAACACCCTATATTTCCTTGTTCAACACTTATCCCAAAGGGGTCGCGGAATTTAGGATTATCGCCTTCCACGCGGGAGACATGGGTGCAAATCCCATCCACTGCACCAAAATCCCATCTAATTTAAATCAAGCAAATATTAAGTATACGCGACGGTAGCTCAGTAGGCAGAGCAGCTGGATTGAACGAGGATGTTCATTCCTTATTCAACCCTTGTTCAATCCTTACCCCATAGGGGTCGAAGAATGTAGGGTTATCTTTAATCAGCAGGTCGTAGGTTCGACTCCTACCCGTCGCTTCTTTTGTACACAGGAGGAATCGGAATCAAAGAAAATCAAGCAATAAAATAAATCATGCGGGTTTAGCCAAGTGGTAAGGCAGCGAAAATATCCTTGTTCGTAAACTTATCCCACAGGGGTCGAAGAATTGAGGGTTATCGGGTTTCGCGATCGCAGGTTCGAATCTTGCAACCCGCAAAAAATCGGATAAAAATAAGCGTTGGTAGCCAAATGGTAAGGCAACTATCCTTGTTCGTAAATTTACCCGAATAGGGTCGAAGAATTGAGGGTTATCTATTCATGAGTTCGATTCTCACCCAACGCACCATTTTTTATAGATAGCTAAGAGCTGATAGCTAAAAGCTAAAATCTTTAATTTGCCCTCACGGGCTGAGTGTAATATGAATTACCGTTTTTTCACCAATAAAGATAAAACACCTCAAAATGAACCCATTCCAGGGCGGTCAGACATGATTCAAGGTCGCTCTGGTGGTTATATGTTTGAGGCTGGTATTTGGCAAACTCTGCGCCGTTGCCTATTAATTGGTACAGCGCAAAGTACTTACTATGCCAATAAACGAGAATTAACCGCTGATTTTATTGATACTATCAAAGAGGCGATCGCTTCAGATCCCCAAAAAGTAGCATCAGAGATTGTCTATGCTAGCGACGGACGCTCGATTAATAACAGCGCCCCTATTTTGGCTTTGGTTTTGCTGTCTATGGGTAATACAAAGGAAGCGAAACAAGCTTTTAGCGAAATTTTCCCGCAAGTAGTGCGTACTGGTAGTCATTTCTATGAATGGTTAAATTACACCAAATCAATGCGAGGCTTTGGTAAAGTGATCAAAGAAGTTGGTAAAGCTTGGCTATCAAGGGAAGATGTCCAAGGATTAGCTTATCAACTGTTGAAATATCAACAACGTCATGGTTTTACTCATCGTGATGCCTTGAGATTGTTTCATATTAAACCACTGACAGAAGAACACGATCGCCTATACAACTGGGTCGTTAATGGCTGGTCAGAATTACCAGAGTCAATCCCCTCAGAAGCTACGGCGCAAATCTGGTGGTATGAATGGTTAAAACGTAATCCTCAAGAAACCCATAAAGCGATCGCCCAAGGTCGTCTGACTCACGAAATGGCTGCCCCTGTGGGCAATATGGATTGTCAAGCATGGCAATTATTATTTGAAACCATGCCGATCGGTGCAATGCTACGTAACTTGGGTTCATTAACTCAATTAGAAGTACTGCGAGTCGATAGTACTGAAAATTTAGAGCGAGTAGAAGCAGTTTTAAATAATCGAGATTACCTGGGTAAAGGACGAATTCATCCTATTGATATCCTCAAGGCACTAAAAACCTATTCCAGCGGAGGTAAAGTAGGACTTAGTAAAAAAACCTGGACTCCCGTACCTCGGATTACAGATATCCTAGAGAAAGCATTAGAGCTGTCCTTTGATGTGGTTGAACCCACTAATAAAGTCTTTCTTCATGCAGTGGATATCTCTGGTTCAATGTCTTACGGTGTAGTAGATTCCGTAGGGTTAAGTTGCTGTGAAATTGCCACAGCGATGGCATTGGTAACAGCAAAAGCTGAGAAAAACTACGCTATTCGCGGTTTTTCCACTCAATTTATTGATTTGGGGATTACCAGCCGTGATTCCTTTAGTTCGGCGCTAAAAAAAGCTAGTAATCAAAACTTTGGTGGAACAGATGCTAGCGTTGCTTATGATTGGGCGATCGCCAATAAATTTAAAGCAGACGTGATTTGTTTTTGGACAGATAACGAAAGTTGGGCGGGAAGAAAACACCCTACAGAAGCTTTAAAAGAATATCGTCATAAAATTAATCCTGATGCTAAAGCCGTATATGTAACCCTTGCTCCCTACAATATCACCCTAGTTGATCCCCAAGATAATAATTCTTGGGATTTAGCAGGTTTCGATCCAGGCACTCCCAGATTGATTCAAATGCTAGCCAACGGTGAAATTTAAATATTTAGAGAGGCGTTGTAACTACGCCTCTTTAGCCAATGCGATCGCCCATTGTTAGAAACGACATGATTCGCGATCGCTTTACTTATCAGCTAGTTAAATATTACTTAACTGTTCAGCACGTTTTAAACGGCTTGCCTCTTCCAGTTGCACAATGACATCTTCCAATTCTAAACTAGCTAGTTCAATCTTTTGACGTTCTCGACGAGACTTAAATAGGGTTTTTTCAATTTGTTGGCGAGTAGGTATGTTTTCCTGGTTCATAACAAACCCCAATCTGATTTTATTTCTTTGATACGTTGTAAATCCACGAGAGTATTGAGTAATTTTGCCGAAATTTTCGCCATTATCTCGATATTTTGGTTTCTGTCAGCATTAACTATATACTAAAAAGCATAATAAATTTTCGGGAATTAAAATCACTTTGATATTGCTTACAAGCGTTCGCCTGAAAGCAATAATATAAATAGTGCGATCGCCCATTGCTAGAAACGACATGATTCGCGATCGCTTCGCTTTTTTAGCCTTTTACTAACCAACATGAGTTCGAGTTAGTTAGGTTTTAAGCTTAGTTTGAAATAACTTACTCACTTCAGGATTATATACCAGCATATAGTTCCAATAATTTTCAAATACTGACTCCACATAGCCTTGAGTTTCGCTATAGGGAATGTTTTCCACAAACTCATCGGCATCTTGCAGACCATAGCGTTTAACCCATTTAGCTACAGCATTTGGCCCCGCATTATAACTAGCTACTGCCAACATGGAATTATTGTCATATTTCTGATGGGTAAAGTCCAGATAGTAAGTGCCGATATTAATATTATCTTCGGGGTTCGTCATGACATAACTAGACAAACCAATATTTTTGGCTGCGGTTTTAGCAGTGGGGGGGATTACCTGCATCAAACCCATAGCCCCCGCTGAAGATTCGATTTCTGGTTCAAACCGCGATTCTTGGCGAATTAGAGAGGTAACCAGTAAAGGATTGAGTTGACGCTGTTTAGACCATTTTAAGATGGTGGATTCAAACGGAAATGGATAGAGGGCTTGCCAATAAGCAGGAGTTTGGCGCAATTGTTGCCATTGTTGTTTGTCTTGGGGAGTATCCCTGTCTTGGAGATCGTTAATCTGGTTGATGCCTCGGAGATTTTTTCCTTGATAGAGTTGGAGCAAACCTTTGGTAAAATCATCGGCGATGGTTAACTTTGAGCGATTACCCTCTGGGTAGGCTTCGCGATCGCTAATTTCACTTTGAAATTGTGTCCAAGCTTCCTGTTCTAAACCTAATTTGTAGAGTTCTTGAAAAGTTTCAGAACCCCCTGGTGGAGTTATTCTTTCCGTTTTAATTACCAGTGGATCTTGCTGACGCACTGTGGTAAAGTCTCCCACGTTCCAACCTAAAGCCACCGCTGATCGCCAAGCATAGTAGGATCTGGGGAATCTAGTTAACACGGATTGATAGGCAGCAGTAGCATCCTGGGGACGATTAAGCTTGGTTGCCCACTTGGCAATCCAAAACCCTGCCTTCGGTGCAAGTTTACTATCGGGATTATTCACCACAATCGGTTGCGCCCATTGCCAAGCAGTAACCAGATCTCCTGTTTCGGCTTTCTTGCTAGCGACATCCCAGCGATATTCGGCCGCTGCTTCAGAAGTTTTATATTTAGTTAAGAGGGTTTGTAGAGCTTGAGTAGCAGATTTAGAGCTATTTAATGTCTTCAGGTATTGCGCCTTTTCCACTAGGGCTTCTGGTGCTTGTTGGGGAAACTTAGCGATCGCCCGATCAAGATAAGTCACGGCTGCTTGGGGTTTAACAATACTAGCCATCCGTCGCAAACCCCAGCCTGTATCCTCAGAGTCGGGATATTGGGCAATTAACTGAAGATAGTATTTTTGGGCTGTAGCCCTGTTGTTACTTAGCTGATATCCTCGCCCCGCCCGATATAAATTACGGGAGGTGATCGGCGCTTTAGCGTAAGCTTGCCCTGAAGCGCCATAATCCCACTTAAGCCAGTAGCTATCGGCGATCGCCTCCCATTCTAAAGGAGTTAATTGAGAGGCATATTCTTTGACCAAGCGATCGCGCATTTGGTCTACTCCAGAGGCATCAGGAGTATATTTCACCAAAATCGCCATCAGCTTTGGTTGATGGGGGTTTTGGCTTAACTGCTGCCGAATAATTTCTTGGGTACGAGGATGGGAGGGGAATTGGGCGATCGCCTGTTGCCAGTATTCAGGTTGAGATTGCCCCAGAAGGTATAAAGCTTCCCCTGTAGCCGCAGATTCGGGATAATTCGCCACTACCTGTTGCCAAGCTGCAACTGCTGCTGAATCGTCTTGTTCAAGCTGATATGCCTTACCCTTAGCCAGGAGAATATGGGCTGCTAAGAGGGGATATTCTTGCTCCAAACCCTTAAGTTTCGAGAGTGCGGCTTTTCCTTGGTGGCGATCAATCAAGTCGGAAGCCAGCAAAAAGCGGTTACGAGTACTTGCGGGGGGATTACCTAAAGCTAGAGGGGTTTTTGGGGAGGATACATGGGCAGTATCAGCGATAGATTTACTGGCATCGAGTAAAGTTTCTGCACCTATTACTGTTGATATTGCAGCAAGACTAATTAATAAAAAAACTTTGCTATTAAATAATTTCCACATATCAATTTATTAACGGCATCAGGACAGGGCTATAAAATTATTATTCCCCTGAAAAATATTTTTTATATCATCAAAACAATTTACTAATAACGATTAAGCATTGTTATATTAGCAATTAAAGATAATCTAAGTACTTAGATCAGGATTAGTAGTAAATTTATTTTATTATGTTTTTTGCAGTCAAATTATGCAGTTAAGTTAAACTTTTGATAAAGTATTTGCAAAGCTTGTCGGTGGGGAAAAAGCTTTTATTTTTCTTTCTCCTTTCCCTTTTCCCTTTTCCCTTTTCCCATTTTCCCAAGTCTTAGCAGATCAATTCGTTTCTTAGAAGATCCTCGATTCAGAGCTTGAAAGCTTAATTTTTAGTTAAAACTTGAGATCTTATCCCCCCCCCTGGGATGTTTTTGTCAGTAAAAATACTTAAGATCCATAGTGTGACAATAATTCAAAAAAGTGTTGTCAAAATCTACCTTAAGCCTATTGTTATTGTGATCTCTATTATGTCTTTGAGTAACTGGCTATCCTGGAACAGCCAGCCTTCGTTGGCGATGCATATTCCAGACGGATTTCTAAATCTACCTATTAGTTTAATTACTTGGGCGATCGCGATCGCCCTGATTTTCGTCGCCTTAAATCAAGTACAAGCCAAATATCAAGAGCGGACAGTGCCAATCATGGGAGTCTGTGCAGCTTTTATTTTTGCAGCCCAAATGATCAACTTTCCGATCCCAGGGGGAACTTCTGGTCATTTACTGGGGGGAACCCTAGCAGGGGTTTTACTTGGCCCTTGGGCGGGTGCTTTGGTGGTAAGTGTGGTGTTTATCGTGCAGGCAGTGGTCTTTCAAGATGGGGGGATTACCGTCTTAGGGGCAAACATTACCAATATGGGCTTGATTGGCACTTTTGGCGGTTACTATCTTTATCGGGCAATTCGCTCGATGGTTGGTAGCGATAGCTGGAAGGGTATGGCGATCGCTACTGCTGTAAGTGCTTGGTCTAGTGTGTTTATTGCTTCGATTTTGGTTGCGATCCAGTTAGCCTTGTCAGGCACAATTCCTTTGAATGTCGCCATATCCGCTATGGCATTTTGGCACTTGCTCATTGGTATTGGGGAAGCCCTAATTACCTTAGCGGTAGTTGGTTTTGTGTGGCGAACTCGACCAGACTTGATTTACCGTTCTGGTAGTGCCAGTAAGGTAGATCGCTCTCGTCCTCTAGTACAGCGTTAATTGTTAGTTAATAGGTTTTATGAGTAATAAACTTCCCAATAAAAATCTTCCGTTTATCCTTTCTGGCTTAGGCGCATCCCTACTAATCGCCATTTTTGTTTCTCCTTTTGCTAGTTCAAATCCAGATGGACTAGACCGCGTATCTCAAGATCTGAAGTTTGAGCATAAAGCTGCGGAGGATACCCCCGCCCAAAAGTTACCTTTTGCTAGCGTCTTTGATGAATATGCCCTCAAGGGAGTACCCGAAGCAATAGCGACACCAATGGCTGGCTTAGTGGGAACATTAGCTACTTTTGGTCTAGCCTGGGGTATCGGCAAGCTAGTGGTCAAAAATTCATCGGCGATCGATGATGACATTCCTGCTTATCAATCTAGTGATGAGCAAGCAAATTAATTTAGTTTAGTTTCAGTTCAATTCATTTCAATTTAGGACATAAGCGAATGTCGTTGTTACATGTGGGAGGGTTTCATCTAGATATAGATAGCAAACAAGCCACTTTTTGGCATTCTCTTGCCCCCCGTACTCGTTTATTGTGCGCCCTGCTGATGGTATTTGCGATCGCTCTTACCCCTAATGGACGCTGGTGGACATGGGCAATCTATGGTTTAGGAGTATTGGGGGTAGTCTTTTTTAGCCGTGTCACCAAGAAAGTTCTGCTCAAAAGAATTGCGATCGAGTTTGCTTTTATTGGTGCGGTATTACTGGGAACGTTGTTTCGAGATGGGGGCGAAGTACTTTGGTCTTGGGGGATCTTCCGCATCACCACCGAAGGTCTAACGGTTTTGGGGAGTGTCACCATTAAAGCTTTATTATCCCTATTCACCCTCAACATCCTGACATTAACTACTTCTGTTCCCGCCCTGCTCAATGCGCTAACCGCATTACGAGTTCCTCCCTTATTAGTCGCCATCCTCGCATCAATGTATCGCTATATAAATGTCTTAATCAGAGAGTTTCAGGCAATGAGAAAAGCGGCTGCTTCCCGTAACTTGGCTAGCAATAGTATTTGGCAGCGATTTGTGATTGGCAACATGATGGGTACCTTATTTATTCGTACTTTCGAGCGAGGAGAGCGTGTCTATCAAGCAATGCTAGCCCGTGGTTATCAGGGTGTGCCTATGGTGGAAAAAGTCCCCACTGGTGGACGAAGGGATTACGTGGTAATCACTCTAACTATGATTTTGGCACTGTTGGGACAGTCTATTTATTGGCAACAGTAGGTTCGGAATTCGGAGTTCGGAATTCGGAGTTCGGAATTCGGAGTTCGCCCTAAAGGATTAGCTCCTACATCGCGTCGAATTCGGAGTTATTCAATCTCTCATTGTTTGCTGGCTAAAAATTAATTGATAATCTTCAATGCATCATAATCCAATCATTATTGAAAACCTCACCTATACTTACCCTGATGGAACTAAAGCTTTAGACAACATTAATTTAGCGATTGAAGCGGGGGAACGAGTCGCTCTAATCGGTGCTAATGGTTCGGGGAAGTCCACTCTACAATTGCACCTCAATGGTATTATTTTGCCCCAATCAGGAAGGATCAAAATCGGCAAATGGTGGATTGATGCTGATAATTTGCGAGATGTGCGTAATTTTGTGGGCTTAGTCTTTCAGAATCCTGATAATCAGCTATTTATGCCGACAGTTTGGGATGATGTTGCTTTTGGCCCCAAAAATTGTGGTTGCCAAGGGGAAGAGTTAGTCCAGCGGGTGCAACAAGCCATGATGATGGTAGATATTGACCCCGAACATTATGGGGCAAGAAATACCGAGAATTTATCAGGAGGGGAAAAAAAACGGATTGCGATCGCAGGAGTGTTGGCAATGAAACCCCAAGTGTTAGTTTTGGATGAACCTTCTGCTCAATTAGATCCTCGTTCTCGTCGTCAATTAATTGAATTGTTGACAACTTTAGCGCTTACTCAATTAGTGGCAACTCACGATTTAGACATGGCTTTGGAACTTTGCGATCGCACAGTGGTTTTAAGTCAAGGCAAGATTGTTTATGATGGCGCAACAGAAAAAATCATGAGCAATCCCGATTTTTTAGTCCAACATTCTTTGGAATCTCCTTTATCCTACAGTCGCCCTTATTGTTTGGTAAAAGACTTAACTGTCAGTTAGTTTTAACTTTTTTGTCCCATCAATAGAAATGTATAGCGCTTGATTAATCATATCTCTACCTGCTGCAAATTCTCGTTGGATAAAGATTACTGCTTCGAGGCAAACTTTTATTTGTTCTTTGCGCAATAGATCGCCTTCTTGAACAAATACAATCCCTGCATGAACTTCAACAGCTTGAGAAAATTTCTCAAAATCTTTGATATTTGCTGTAACTACAATGCGATCCTCGTTAAAAGCGTATTCTAAAACTTTTCTATCACTGACTCCTAATAATCCTCGATCTCTAACTGCCACAGCGTCAACTAACAATTTTTTGCATAAAACGATAGCGACATTAGGAGAAATATCCTCATCAATTAAGAACTTCATCCTTGTTTTGGTCTGCCCATAACAGGATAAGCTTTGGCATAAAGAGGTGCAAATTTAAGGTCTAATTCTGATAAATAGGGATAATCTTCTTGAATAGCTTGAGTTGATTCTCCTCGGTCAATTATTTTACCAATATGGTGAACGGATAAACGAGAATTAGGAAATACTGTTTGACCTCCCATAATATTATGGTCAGTTATCAGATGACTTTTCCATTCATTGAATTGAGAGATTAATTCCGACAATTCTTCACTGACGGTATTTAACTGTAGAATAAAAAATCTAGCAAATTCTACAGTTGAGGCGCTTTCTTCAATAGCTTTAACTAAACTTTGATACAAAGCAGTTCGATAGTGAACTGAACACTCAAAGTTAATTTCTTTTAGCGCACGCAGATAAATTAAAGCAGCAAAAGAAAGACGAGGCAAATCTGAAACAGGCTGAATAATTTTGTACTCTATTTCTTTATAAACTCGTTTTGGTGATAGGTAAGTAAAAGCTGCTGCTTCGTTGGGAGTAAATATTGCTTCCATATTGTTAAAGTCTTCTCTGTTCAGGGAATATTTTAACATGACTCTAAAATAATCATGCCAAAGCGATCGCATTGCCTAGTCGAGTCAGGTTCCGATGTAGATTTAAAATAATATGATTTCTTCCCTAGGGGATTTTTGAACCAAAGGCGATCGCAATTCTTTCCAGGAAGGGCGATCGCTTTTTTACTAAAACAGTTAACTGTTAACTACAAAACAAGTTCATCTGAACTAAAAAAGCGCTAAGATAAATAACGGAAAAGCATTTGATTACTCATGTCCGATTTAATACTCTTTTGGCATCGTCGCGATTTACGAGTTTCTGACAACCTAGGATTAAGCACCGCAGCAGAGCAAAGTAATCGGGTAGTTGGTTTGTTTTGTCTCGATCCAGCTATTCTCAACAGAGATGATATCGCCCCAGCCAGAGTTTCTTACATGATTGACTGTTTACAAGAGTTACGCTCAAGTTATCAACAGCTTGGTAGTCAATTACTAATTATTCAGGGTGAACCTGCCACAGAGATTCCTCGGTTAGCAAAAGCTCTCCAGGCAAAAGCTGTGTTCTGGAACTTAGATGTGGAACCCTATGCTCAAAAGCGCGATCGCCAAGTTAAAGCTGCACTTGCCACCACAGGTATTGAGACTCAGAACTTTTGGGATCAGCTGTTACATGCTCCAGGAGAGATTTTAACTAAGTCTTCAGACTTACCCTATAAGGTTTATACGCCATTTTGGCGGAGTTGGATCAGTGCCGATAAAGCAGAAATAGCTCAAAAGATTAAACAACTAAAGGGTTTATCCCAGAGTGAAATTAAGACTGCCGAAGCAATAGGGGCGATCGCTTTACCCTCTGCCAAAGATCTTGGTTATGAGTGGGACTATCCGTTGTTACTCGCTCCAGGAGAAACCGCTGCGAAGGAAAAGTTAGAGGAATTTTGCGATCGCACGATCTATTGTTACGATGAAGAACGTAATTTTCCCTATATTGATGGTACATCACGGTTAAGCGCTGCCCTGAAGTTTGGAGCGATCGGCATTCGCACAGTGTGGCAAGCTACCCTTGAAGTTGCCAACAACTGTCGTAGTGATGAAGCCAAAGCTGGAGTTACAACTTGGCAAAAGGAACTCGCTTGGCGAGAATTCTATCAGCACTGTATGTTTTTCTTCCCTGAACTCGCTAAGGGTGCCTATCGCCAGGAATTTCAGCATTTTCCTTGGGAGAATGACCCCACAAAGTTTAAAGCTTGGTGTGAGGGGAAAACAGGCTATCCCATTGTGGATGCGGCTATGCGTCAGCTAAATGAAACAGGCTGGATGCACAACCGTTGTCGGATGATTGTCGCTAGTTTCTTGACTAAAGATCTAATTATTGACTGGCGCTGGGGAGAAAAGTACTTTATGCAAAAGCTCTACGACGGTGATTTATCCGCTAATAATGGTGGTTGGCAGTGGAGTGCCTCCAGTGGCATGGATCCAAAACCCCTGAGAATCTTTAATCCTGCCTCCCAAGCTGCTAAATTTGACCAGGATGGGGAATATATTCGCCAGTGGGTAACGGAAATCAGTTCCCTCGATACTGAGTATTTAGTTACAGGCAAAATTCCACCCCTAGAAAGAGCAGGTACAGACTATCCAGAAGCGATCGTCGATCACAAAGTACAACAACGAAAGTTTAAGGCTTTGTATCAACAGCAAAAAGGTTGATTCTTAGTAGGAGTTGGGTTTTACTCAGAATTTTCGATAAATTAATTTTCAGTTTGATAAAGTATCAGAGAGAATATATTTTTACGTAAAAATACTTAAAGCAAATATTATGAATCGACTATTTATAGCAGTTCTTATGTCTGCACTACTTTTCGCTTGCAGCAATGAAGGCTCAAGCAACAGCGGTAGCACCGATGATAGTGGCATTACTGGTGGTACTGATACCAGTGGTGTTGATGCTGCGGGGGGAATAGATACTGGTGCCAGTGATTTTAACAGCGCTAGTGAGGAAATAGATGCTAGAAATGAAGAAATTCTTCAGGAAATAGATACGAACAATACCACTAGTGTTGATGGGGGAGTTAGTGATACTGATAGTAGTAGTGATAGCGGTATCGACAGCAGCAGTGACAGCAATAGCCTAAGTTCTGATGACGCAAACGATTTAAGTCCCGGGACTGATGCTAATGCCAATTAATTTGGCTTCTTAGCAAAAAAATAAGTAAGAAAATAAAAAAGGACTAGGTGTAACGACACCACAGTCCTTTTTTCTTTAAATAAATTGTTTATAATTAGCTATTAGCCACAGTGCTGACTGCGGTAGCACCTTCAACTCCTTTGGCTACCTGTTCTGCTTGAGCCAGAACACCCTCAGCATCGGGATTGTATTTCAAAACTACAGTACTGCCTGTTTGAGCAACCCATAGACCAACAGTATCGTCAATACCTGCTTCGTCTAGCGCTTGAGCCACACGTTTGGCTAGACCACTTTCGTCAAACTGACCATCTAAACCAACTTTTTCAGGAGCAATGCCATTATCTTTTGATGCTGCTGCTACGGGTACTTTTCCTGCACCTTGCGCTTTTTCTTCTTCTTTCTTACCGAATAGTTTTCCTAGAAAACCCATAATTACAGTCCCTCTAAAATTTATCTCGAAAGGGCAACAAAATTAAATTATTTGTGTTGTTGCTCTCTGCCAGAAGTATAAAGTCAGATGTCATAATTCTGTGAAGAACTAACAAAGACTTTAGATTTATTTGTTGAGTTTTTCTCCTACATCTCCCCTAGATATTTCTCTAAATAAGGAGAAAAGACCTCATATATTAGGGTTAGAGGTTGACGGTTGTGCCAAAAAAGATAATGACGACCCCAAAATGGTGCTTTTTGCCCAAATGCGGTTTCGAGTTCGGGACAATGACCATAGTAAACTCCTCGTACATCCCGATATAGTTCTGTGTGTAAATCAGTAAGACTCCTCCACACAGGCAAAGAACGATTCTGAAGATAATCATCGACGTTACAAGCATTCCACCAAGAGGCAGCATAAGCTAATCTTTGACCTGATGCAGTACGCAGCCAAACTTGCCTACGGAGGCGAGGCTCAGGAATGACTTCAATCTCTTCTGGCGCACCATCATCTTTGGTACCGATTAATGACATATCAATTACGTCTACTTCGGTTTTCTCTCCCGTGAGTAACTGCAACAGATGAGTTGGTGAGCCATCCCCTAATAAGAGTATTTGCCAGGTAGGAGATAGCTGCTGGTGGGGTAGTCCTGCTTGGATACTCTCTTTGCCCCCCGACCAAATAGGTTTGAGAGAATGCCAGCTACCAGGGGTAGTATCAAGGTTGAATGGTTGAGTTGCAGTCACGTTTGGTTACAAAACTTTATTCTTGTTAATAAAAGATCGTAACGTTCTTCGGAGAAAATTGCTGACTTTGGGCAAAAGATCATGAGAATTTACAGTTTTTTTCTTGCTGTTCGTACACCAGTCTCATACCTTTAAAAACTAGATCAGAGTCAACTGTTGCTTGAGCTGCCAGATCGGGAAATTGCTGTTGTAAAAACCGACATAGTAGTTCACCGTCACCCCCAGTAAAAATAATTGCGCTGTCGGGAAAATGCTTAAGCCAGTCAATGATATAACTATGTACTCCAGCGATCGCCATATACAAAATCCCACTAGAGATCGCCGTATCGGTATTTAACCCCCAGCGAGGGGGTAGGCTGTTGGGTAGTTTTACTTCAGGAAGGGCCACAGTTTTTTCCTTGAGGGTGAGGAGTAGCGATCGCAAACCAGGTATAATTGCCCCGCCAATGAGTTTCCCTTGTTGATCTACTCCTGTAAAGGTTAAGGCTGTTCCCCCATCAATCACGAGACAGGCTTGATGATAAGTGGCGATCGCTCCCCAGGCTGCTAGTGCGCGATCAATGCCGATGGTGGTATAAAGATTAGTTAGCTTAATGTCTTGCAAATTAATCAAGTTTAATTTGTCATAATCTTGCCAGTAAGCTGTCTGATGGGATACCACTGAAGCCAGATAGACAGGGACATCCAGTAAGCCTTGCTGAATAAAATTAGAGGGGAAAAATAACGGCGGTAATTGTCCTGGCTTAACTTTATTTAGGATATGAGGGGTATTCCAAGTACTGACTAAAGCATGGTGTTTAAACCACCCCCAATGCAGCCTAGAATTACCCGCCGCTAGTGCTAACCAATTGTACTCATTCTCCACTTAAAACTTTTAGATACTCTTTTACATAGTTATAGTGACACAAAATCTTACTACATGACTTGTGTGAATTAAACAGAATTAGACGTTTAATGGCAATGGTTAGATTGGTTGATGATCACGACTATCTCGTCTATTGCCTGGCGGATCTCTTGGTCTTCTAGTTCAGAATTATTGACTAAGATACTAAAAACCAGAGTTTTGTTGGACTGAGTTTTGAGATATCCCGATAATGCCCCTACTCCCGTTAAAGTTCCGGTTTTAGCCCAAAGATTATTGGCGATCGCAGTATTAATAAAACGTTTTTTTAAAGTACCCTTCGTTCCTGCGATCGCTAAAGACTGACGATAAGCTTGAGCCACCTTGCTATCTGAATGTTGGGACATTAACCGCAAAACTTCCACCAGGGTTTGAGGGGTAACTAGATTTTGGCGAGATAAACCCGAAGCATCCACTAAAACATATTCCTCTGGTTTAATTCCTAGCTGGTTTAGACTCTGATTAATTGCCACAACGGGAGTTTTTACCTTTAATTCTTGAGCGAGAATCTTGCCCAATACTTCGGCATAGAGGTTATTACTCTCCTGATTTATTTCCCCTAGGATCTTTTGTAGTGGTGGGGCATAAATTGCCGTGAATTCAGTACCTTGCTCAACTTGCTGCTCAACCACCATGCCTCGGTTAACAGTAATACCAGCCTGGGATAGATGAAGCCGTAATGATTCTAAGAAATATTGAGCAGGATCTACTACAGCTAAATCCCAAATATCAGGGGGTTCATTAACCGCTAATTCTCCTCTCAACTTTAGAAGCGGCTGCCCCAGATCTTCATCAATTTCTACCGCATATTTCAAATCTTTTTTGCCCGTAGTGGCTTGATTAATTACCCGCCATTGACTAGCAGCGATCGCATCATCCCAGAAGAATTTTACAGGCTGTCCTATCTGTTGGGGTAACAAAGTGAGAGTAACGGTATTCTCATTGAGAATCGTGCTGTTAACTGCCGTGGCAAAGTAACTATGAACATCATCCCATTCCCAAGTGGGGTTAATGGTGGGTGGTGCTAAATAACTATCATCAATAATTAAATTGGTAATTTGCTTTACTCCCTTAGCTTGCAACTCCTGGGCTAGATCCTTAAGACTTTGGGTAGAGATAGTCGGATCTCCCCGCCCTTGAATCCGTAAAGAGTCCAAAACTGGGGGATTACCCTCACTGTAAATCGGCGTTTTAATGCGATAGTTCGCCCCTAGTTCTAATAATCCCGCAGCAGAGACTAATAATTTTGCCGTGGAAGCAGGGTTGAAAAATTTATCCCCATCTAAGCTATACAAAGACTCCCCTGTAAGAGTTTGAATCTCAATCCCCCAACGCGATCGCCTCAACTCAGGACGATTAATTACCTGTTCAATAGCCTGAGACAAATTTTGAGAACAATACTTTTTCGATTGCTGTTCTAAGTTTGGTAGAGTTTTTGTAGATTTTTCCTGAGCCTGAGCTTCGATGCTGAAGAACAGATTTCCTGGCAAAATGCAGCATAAGCATAGTAACTTGATCCAACTAAAAACTGATTTCATGTAGTCAAGAAAAATTTAAACAATGTCCATGCTGTCTGATATTAGTATCACTTTGCATAAGTTGCGAGTCATAATTTAGAATTTGTCGGGTTTCAGGCAGGGCTATTTCATTCATTCTAAAAAAGAAATAAAACATAATATAAGTCAAATTGATATTTGTGATATGGTTGAATTATTTTGAAAAATCATTCGTATTTGATAGTTATATCAAATGCAAGTCTGTGATGAGTGTTCACCGAAATTCAGATTTCTAATCAGTAGTCTTAAAGATGTAAGGGCGTATTGTAATTAGAGAATAAGGTACCAACTTTCTATTGTTCTTGCTGTACTTACTATTATGTCTAGATTTAATCAAACCTAAATTGTAACCATTTGTAGAGCTTGGATTAAGATGTATAACGTTACTGGCAAAATTCAGAACAAAGAAACAGGCATTGGAATTCCCGATCTATTAGTTGTCCTTTTGGATATAGACAAGTTTCAAGATCCTGAAAATCCCCAACAAGGTTCTAATATTGAAAGAGTTAACCCCAGTGCTACATCTGGTTTTGATATTAATACTATAATCTCAGCAGCCAACAGAATGGGTTCTGTTATTACTGATCGAGATGGTAACTTTTTCTTTGAGATTGACGAAAAAGACTTCAACACGGGCAATGAACAGGAACAAAAACCAGATATTGCATTAATTGTACTTACGCCTGAAGAGCCAGGACTAAAATTAAGTGATCGCCTTCTCTACTTTTCTAATGACTTCCGAATCAATGCGGGACACAAAGAAGCATATCTGATTAAGCTGAAATCTGAACCATTGAAAGCACGAGGAATAGAAATACCTCAGAGCGGCGCTGTTGAAAGTAGAATCTTCAATTATCAAAAAACAGTACGAGAAGACAAAGAGTTCAATGATGTAGTCAAAAAAGCAGAGCAGGAAAAAATAGTAGTCAAGCAAGCCACAATTCAAAACTACAGAGAAAACCTACAAGCCGTTATAATACCTCCCGCTATTCCAGTCAGTAGTGATTTTTCAACATTCATTGATCGCAATGAAAAGGTAGTCGATAAAATAGACACTCATCATACAAAAGAATTAAGTAAAGTAAATAAAGTATTAATTGATCGATCTTCAAGTAGCAATAAAGGAATCGAAGTGAATTTCCTGCTCAATAGCGAGGATAGAGAGTCATTGGGGTTGAATATTCAACTTGAAACAAACAAATCTTTTCCTGATATTCAAAACTTAGAGCCGCTGAAAAGTTTGCTGGGCAAAATGAATGCTGCGGGAACGAATAATTTGATCTTGACTTCCAATAACCCAATATTGAAGAAGTGCATGGAAAAAAATGACGATACCTTGTGTGCTACCAATAATTTGGGTATTAGTAACGCAGAAGATGAATCAGAGGATGATAATAGAATAGCGATCGCTTTTGCAGATTTGCCAGAACCAGCCCAAGATTATATTTCTGGCAATCACGGTGGGAGAGCTAATGTTATTGCAGTCCTAAAACTGAAAGATATGAACGATCTAGTTACCTTTGAAGTCAGGTTATTAGAAAATATTGTTTTGTATTTCGATAGTGATGGCATCAACACAAATAATGATACTCCCCTATCCAAAACAGAAATATCTAAGTATGTAAAACAAGTACTTACAAATCGTCGAGCCATAACGAACACAAACGACAAGCCCAATCAAGATTCCGTCAACAGCAATATCAATAAATTTAGCTTAAAGAAAGGTCCAGCCGAATTAGCCTCATTTTATGATTTTAGAGTCTTGAATATTGCTTTCGGGCATATCTGGCAACAAATAATTGATGATACCCCAGTTCGATTAGCGGCTGAAGCTGTCTACACTGCTGAAAATATTGGGTTTATAGGCACTACTAACTACACATCAAAAGAGCAAATATCGCAAGATTTACGTCACAGTAACAAAAGTTTTAGCATCAATCCACCTCAGGATGTAATTGTAAACTTTGATATAAGTTGTGAAGAATGGAATGCTTTGGAAATAAATGCTCGGAATAAGTTGGAAAACATTTGTTATTCTATGAATCAAGCAAATGCTGGATTTGTATATAACGGAGAAACTTCTACGACAACAACAACAGGTACAGTAAAAGGTGAAAAAGATTATAGTATAACCATTTCATATCCACCAGGATATCAAAAAGTCACCTCTTATGCTGCTGAAAAATACCTTGAAAAACTTAAGGAACAGGGAGAATTATTGATTGACTATGTAAGATACAATGATGTGCGATCGCTTCACAAAATATTAGAAGAACTGGATGAGGCTCTGAAATCAAATTATACTTTCAATATTTTTGGATCTGATGAAACGTCTAAAGCTATTAACTTTGGCTTGCTCAATACCTATCGACAAAAATGGGATCCTGTCGCTTATCAAGTTGGCGATTTAGTCAAATCAATTCCCCTCTCACCTAAAGAAGAAAGAAAATATTCACTAAAAACTACCTTTACGAGAAAGCGATCAGAAAAAGAAGCCAAGAAAAATAATACTTCATTAGTCCAAGAGCAGAACACAACTTCCAGATCTGAGGAAGAAATTGTTGCCAAAGCACAGACTAAGACTAATTTCAATCTCAGTGCAGAAGGAGATTATTCTAAATGGAAAGTCACCTCATCATTTGGATTGGAAGCGAATAAAGAATCATCGCAAAATAAAAAAGATTTCAGAGAGTCCGTTCTAAAAGCGACGCAAGAATTTAAGGAAGAAAGAAGTGTTGAAATAGACACCGAAGAAACTTATAGTTCTGAATATAATGAATCGGGAACAATTGTCAATCCAAATGACGAACTTGCCGTAACCTACTTGTTCTACGAGTTACAAAAAAGATTCAAGGTTTCAGAGCAACTTTACAGAGTTATGCCTGTCGTGATGGTCGCGCAAAAAGTTCCGGCACCTAATGAGATAACCGAAGCATGGGTAATTGCTAATGATTGGATTTTGAATCGATCGCTTTTGGATGATAGTTTTCGCCCAGCGTTACAGTATATCGCTCAAAAAAATGTCGGCGATGATTATGCGATTCGTGAATTACGGAAGAATCTTCGTACTCAACGACAACTAATTGAAACCTTGAAACGCGAACTGGCATCCCTCAATGCCGAAGCAGATAATCGCTATGCTGCCTTGGAAAGCGCAATCTCAAAAAGATTGAACGAAGAGCATGATGCAAATTCAGACGGAATCTTTGCAGATATTGGTGAATGGTTTGCTGGTAGTGGCAAAGAAGATCCTGAAACTGCTAAAGCAAGGGAAATGGCGGCGCGTGATGCCCAGGCTTATGCTGCTGAAAAAGCCCAGAAAATGGCACTGAACTTACAGCGTGAAGTAAATGCCTTCCAGAGTATCACGGCTGAATATACCAAAGCCATGCGCGATCATTTGGATAAGAAAACGATGATTGAGCGATTACTGCTGCACTTCAAATCCAACATTATTTACTATATGCAGGCAATTTGGAGTATGGAGCCTTCCGATCAACGCTACATGCGGTTGTTAAATGACAAGGTTCCACAGTTTGAAATCGAGAAAATGGATTGCGAAATCCAACAAAAACCGAAAGACGATCTCTTTGAGCTATTTCGGAATAAGGAGACACAAGAAAAACTTCATACAGCATGGCTAAAACCTAAAATTGTGCAGAAAGGAGATAAATCATTAGTTGAGATAGCAGATTTGGATACGATCTTGGGCTTTAAGGGTAACTATATGGTGTTTCCGATGAAGCAGCATAATGCCATCACTGAAATCATGGCAATGCCTTATATCGATGCTTCCTTTGGGGCGATGGATCCCGACCAATTGAGCAATGTCAGCTTAGAAGATTTTGCACATTATGTCTGTTGTCTAAGAGAAGAATTATCGAAAGCTGAATTCGAGAAAATTAAAAAAACTCTCAAAGACTAGTTGAGCCTACTTCTTGCCGATCCTCTACGCAACGGTGATGAGATTATCGTGCCAACTGACTCTTTGTACATTGAAATGATGGTTTCTGCTAATAGCTTACTTGAGGACTTTAAGTTGAAGCATCGGGAATTGGATGTAGATAAGGTTCGAGAAGAAGTACAAATGCAAGCCTTGGAAAATTTACGGCTGGCGAAACGGATTTTGACTGATAAGCTGGAAGACCCGAAAATTGATAAGAAGATTGTGGTTGAAGGGAATGTTGGGACAAATATTGATGTAGATAACAGTTAAGGTTTAAACTCATGGGTGATATTTACGAAGATTTTTATAATCAAGTGGCACGAGGAACTTTAAATAAAGGTCTGCCTCCTCGTCCGCCTATTTTTTCACCAGTTAATGATGAAGACAAGAGTAGGTATCAAGATAAATCTCAAAGATATTGTAATTCTGGTCATCATCGACAGATAAATCCTGTAATTACTCCGAATCCTGTGATTACTCCAGATTCTGAAGTTAACTCCAGTCAAGAAAATTTTAATGACATCTTAAAACAACTGGGTATAAGTGAAATTCAGTTCGAGAAATTAAGGGAGATAATTATTCGAGAAAATTGGTAACTGCCCAGGTAGGAGGAGCGGAATAATTTCCAGCCAGGAAAAAGTGTGGTAATGTGCTGTACATGAGTCCAGAGGAACAAGAGCAAAAAATTGAGAGGCTAGAACAAG
>Ga0114940_10000258_pt1 | contig 29217 bp, 29 predicted proteins | sample ColdCreekSource_FD_87195 | JGI IMG/M metagenome (GOLD analysis project Ga0114940, IMG submission 87195) | Groundwater microbial communities from Cold Creek, Nevada to study Microbial Dark Matter (Phase II) - Cold Creek Source | ecosystem: Environmental > Aquatic > Deep subsurface > Groundwater ...
CTGGACCTGGCGGTGCGGATCGCCATGAGTACTCGCAATGGCACGTTTTGCACGATCAACCCACGCAGCATCATTAACATCACTAAGGTTGTCATCCAGTTGTACTGAGCCAGCCGCTACAGCAACCGGTACCGGTGGCGCCATAGTAGGCGGCATAGCATTGCCTGTCGTAGCAGTAGGCACGGGTGGTGCAGCTTGCATGGGTGCCGGTGTCTGACTAGTAGCTAATGGGTTATTTATTCCAGGCTGAGACAAAGGGTTGGCCGGTTGCGGCTGCAAAGGATTTGCACCATAATAACCGCCTGTTGGCACTGGCCCTGCAGCAGGCTGTTGGGCATTCTGCGGCGCCTGACTCTGTTGTCCACTCCATTCCATAGATGACTCTATTATAGGCGGTTTTGGTCATTAAAGGAATAGGCTACTCGAAAGCTCCGGACTTAATGCCAAAAACTGACCGAACTTCTAGAAATGTAGATATAGGCTAGCAACATGATAGTGAAGGCTATCAGCACATCCCAAAAGGTTAGCTCGACTATCGACTGTAGGACTAACAGTAACACCGGGAAACCAGCCAATGCTGCCGACATAAGCCGTGGGCGCCTCACCTGGACAATTGCACCATTCTCATCTTCATCTGGCCCCAAAAAGCGAATAACTTCGACAATGCTCAAATATAGCGTGGCAAAGATGCCCATAAAAGGCGTAATCAATAAAACAGCTGGGATTTCTGACGGTTGACTGACCAAAAGAAAGGTCAATGTCGCAGCTGCGATGACGCTAATTCGAACAAGTCGATAAGTGAGTGAATGCACTACCATGGTACTAATAAGTATATACGAGATTGCCGCATCTAAATATCCATTTTTGCATTATTTTTGTTGTAAATATATCTTCGAATTGTGACGTTTATAGCTGTTGTCATTCAATTTTTAACATGATTTTCCAACATATTAATGAGTACAATATGTATGCTCTTAAAGTGCTAGGGATCGTCGTCACTGACGATGCCACCTTATAATAATCTCTTGCTAGCCTGAACACTTACTATATGCAGCCCTAGAGAACAGATCGTAGAGCTCAACAGATTAATAACTGATGCATACGGCCGAAGTTGTTGAGCTATATACTACTATTGCTATGTGTATTTCATCATGTATACCCGTTTAGAATGTTTTTGTTTTGCTCCCTAGCCCGACCTACTAAGTGAGTCGGCAAGAAAAAACTACCCAGCACATGCGACAAGCGTATGCGTAGGTAGCTTTTCTTGGGTTTGAATATAGCGCCTACGGCAGTGAATCCGCCCAAAAAATATATTGAATAGCGTTACTGCCGGTAGGCTGAGTGTTCCTCGTAGCAAGCTACGGAGAATGACTGACCGCTCTCGCTGCCTTTAGGGCAGTTCGAGCGAAATGTTCCCTATTGTCCCGCAAGACAATTATTTTGCTTCGCTAGATGATACGTCTCATGTATTCCATATAACCGAAGCTGGTACCCAAATTGTAAGTTGTTTTTGTTTTTGTGAACTTACAAGTTCTAATGTACTACACTTATGCTTACTTGTCAATGCCAATTGTTCAGCTCCCGCTATGGCGCCCCTTACATAGCCATCAGGCCGGTTGCCGAGCCAACCAACCCGCTACACACTACTAAGTGTTCAGCCCAAAGCTATTTTGTTAACGTAGTAAATCGCCCATAACAGATGCTTGCAGTTATACACAGCTTTTATGCAAATAGCCATAATTTAGCGTTGACACCCGGCAAGCTTATCCATTATATTAAGCATAGCGCTTGAATAAATTAAGTGCTCAAAAACAAAAAAGACTTATAGGAACGGTGACTCCTCGCAGGTCACCGTTCCATCAAAGAAAACACATTATACAGACAACAAAGTTCCGGCAAAAAGCCAACGATTACGAGTCCACTACTCAAAAAGATCAAAACTAAAACATCATTAATCCCGCCCCTCCGGCGGGATTTTTATATATCTAGATATATAACCGCACTGCCTATACCGCTCATGGTTGCAATATGAATCCGGCTAGCGTAAACCTTTAGCTATGAGTTTCACTAAACCAACTACCAGAAGCATCATCACGTACGGCGCCGAGGGTGTGGTCGTCGATATCGAATGCCACCTATCCAATAGTCTGCCGAACATTGTGATCGTGGGTGCGGCCTCACGAAATGTTGAAGAGTCTCGAGAACGTATCCGTGCCGCTTTTAGTACTACCGGCCTATCCATACCTCGCAAACGAATAAGCATTAACCTAGCTCCAGCTGACATCCCCAAGGAGAGTAGCAGCCTGGATTTGCCGATAGCATTGGCGATTATGTCAGCAAGCAACAGCCTGCCTGCTGGCCCTACGAAGGATGATATTGTTATCGGCGAGCTAGGGCTCGACGGCAGTGTCCGGCCAGTTCGAGGCATAATCGGCAAGCTACTGAGCGGTCGCAAACTTGGCTATCGACGCTTTTATATACCCGCACGAAACTTAAGCCAAGCGCAGATTGTTCCTGGTATAGATTTATTACCTATCGAAAATCTAAAGCAGCTGTACGAGCATTGCATGGGCATAAATGAACTTATGGCCATCTCCACACACGACGGGCGCATACAGACCCCCTCCGCGCCGCACACGGCCAGCCTAACTATGACCGACATCGTAGGCCAGCCCCAGGCCAAACGGGCCATGGAAATTGCAGCTGCTGGTGGCCATAATGTACTACTTAGTGGTCCACCCGGCACCGGCAAAAGCATGCTAGCAAAAGCCCTGGCAAGTCTCTTGCCGCCGCTCAGCCATGAGGAAATGTTAGAAGTAACCCACCTTCATTCGCTTTCGGGGCACGACTACGACAAATTAGTCACTGAACGTCCTGTCCGTTCACCACATCACAGCGCCAGCCATGTCGCCATAGTCGGTGGCGGCAATGCAGTAAGGCCAGGCGAAGTTTCCCTAGCGCATCGTGGAGTACTCTTATTTGACGAATTGCCTGAGTTCGGTAGAACAACTATAGAAGCCCTGCGCCAACCGCTCGAGGATAAGACAATAACCATCAGCCGGGCAAAGGAAAGCATTGAATTTCCAGCTAATTTTATTTTCGCAGCCACCGCCAACCCCTGCCCCTGCGGCTATTACGGCAATCGAACGGATAACTCAAGATTGTGCGACTGCTCTGCGGCTGCTATACAGCACTATAAACGTAAGCTCTCCGGGCCATTGCTTGACCGGATCGACATCAACATTACTGTCGATCCTATTAAGCATCATCATTTACTTGAACCCACCCCTGATAACAATAACGACGCTAGTATTATCCGGCTAGTTACTAAAGCCCGAGCAATCCAATACGAACGCTATAAAAACCCTCGGAAACTTAACAGTGACATGTCCAACCGCGACATCCAGGATTACGCCAGTATCAGCGCTGAGTCCAAAGATATACTCAATCTGGCCGCCAAGCGGCTTGACCTGTCAGCCCGTGCCTACATGCGTACTATCAAAGTCGCCCGCACAATTGCTGACCTGTCACAGTCAAAAGACATTGAAGTACCTCATATCACCGAGGCGCTCCAGTACCGGCCGCAGCACCTTAGTTCAGCATAAGCACCGACACACGTCATAAAAGGTCAAACGCCTTGACCTCTGTAATTATATCTGTTACAATTCCAACCCAGAAATAAAAAGCGTAATTGAATCGCAAGGAGATATTTCTATCAGCTTCAGCAGCCCCCCAAGTAAGAAGTACACCCGTATGAACGAAGCTATCAAAGCACCCGAATTACGGGTTATCGATGCCGAGGGAAAGCAGTTAGGTGTCTTGTCCAGAGCAGAAGCCTTGAGCTTGGCCCACGAACAAGAACTCGACCTGGTAGAAATCTCTGCCGACGCTAGTCCACCGGTCGCCAAAATCGTTGACTGGGGTAAATATAACTATCAGCGCACCAAGCAACAGCAGAAGAACAAGCGTGGCACCAAGACCTTAGACATCAAGCAAATGCGCTTGGGCCTAAAGATCGGTGAACACGACTTAGTAACTAAGTTGGGCAAAGTGGAGAAGTTCTTGATCGTTGGCCATAAGGTCAAGATCACCGTCTTCTTCCGTGGTCGTGAGTTAGCCCATAAGGATATTGGTTTTAAGCTTGCTGATAACATCATCGCCCGCCTTAGCGGAGATGACGAAGACAACCAGCTCATCGCCGTCGACCAGCAACCCCAATTAGCCGGCAAGCAATTAAGTTTCGTAATAAGGAGCAACCCAAATGCCAAAGTTAAAGACTCATAGCGGAACCAAAGACCGCGTCCGTGTCACCAAGAACGGAAAAGTACTACACCGCCACTCGTCAGCAAGCCACTTCTTACAGAAGAAGTCAGCTGCACGTAAGCGCAACCTTGCCGGCCTAGAGAGCCTAAGCAAGCAATTTAGTAAGAATATTAAGAAGAAGCTTGGTCTGTAGCACCAGCTACCCAACTTCAGCGAGCGACTAGGGTACGAACGCCTGGCTTACGCCACTAAGCCGTTCCCCACTCCACCCTAGCGCCGTTAACCAATCCATCTAGAAGATCGGATTAAGGAGAACCATTATGAGAGTTAAACGAGGCGTTGCCGCTCACAAGCGTCACCTAAAAATCCGCAAAGCAACTAAAGGCATGTCCCGCCCTAACCGGACGAGCATCAAGCGTGGCCGTCAGGCCGTCACCAAGGCACTACAGTTCGCGACCCGCGACCGCCGCAACAAGAAGCGTACGTTCCGTACCCTATGGAATGCCCGCATCAACGCTGCAGCCCGCATTAACGATACTACGTACAGCAAGCTGACTGCCGGCCTCAAAGCCAGCAACATCACGCTTGACCGTAAGATCTTGGCCGAATTAGCCGTCAACGAGCCAGCCGCCTTCAAAGCTGTTGTCGATTCAATCAAGAAGTAAGCCCTAGCTTCACTTCCAATCAAAAAAGCCTCCCAGTAATGGGGGGCTTTTTTAGTATAAGGTTTTGGTCGTTAGACCGTTGGCCTATGTTCGATCACTCAAACTTGGGGTGCTTACGGGTTGGATCTCGTAGGCTAATTTGGTGTGGACGATAATACTACTGGCGCTTTCGTCGGCAAAGGTTACATTAATCTTTGTCATAGTGTTCTGTACTCTTTTTCTTTTTATACTTGTTACTAATTATTTTGTAAGGTGCTTGATCTAAAGATCATCTAGCAACAAGTAGTAATGTTTTTGTTAGTAATCTAACTTTTTTTATAATAGCACTTATGCTTAGCTTTGTCAATATTTATTATACCGTACCCATCCATAGATTCGTGGTAAACTAGATGCAAAGTGCTAATGTCTTGAGAAGGAGTCTAATGCATTATGGGATACAAAAATCACCAAACTATTACTCAGACTTCACCTAGTCGAGAAACTGCCGACTAATGGCTCGTCTTCCGAAACCCGGTCAAGATGTTGGCACCTGGGGCGATGTCCTTAATGATTTCTTGTCTGTTGAATTAAATACCGATGGGACACTTAAGAAAGCTGGAGACATTGCCGCAGCCGCCTCTAACGACTCTGTCATCCATAACACTAGTAATGAGACTGTCGAAGGAGTGAAGACTTTCTCTTCTAGTCCTATTGTCCCTACGCCGACCACTTCTACTCAAGCTACCAATAAAGCATACGTTGATAGCGCTATCTCTGCCGACTCACCTGTTACATCCGTCGCCGGACAAACGGGCATAGTTACCGGAACCCAAATAGCTGCGGATGCAGCACTTACGAGTACCTATGCGACAATCAATACTCCCGCACGTGCCGCAGCCCGTGGCGGTGGCTTGACGCTCCTCACTAACACGCAGCGCCTATCATATACGCCGGCACGTGATGAAGTGGTCTACTGTACTGACTCGACGGTATTTTACGTTGGAGACGGTGTCACTGTAGGCGGGACTACCACTTATCCAACAGGCCACACCGAAGCCCAGTTGAAGCGCCAAGGTTGGATACAGCCCCGACATCAGCTTCTCCAGCCTCGGCTCCGATCTACTACTGTTGGCGTTCCTGGCGCATGCTATGGCAACTCAATTGTCCAAGGCACTGGTTCGTCCACCACTTCGGCTACCTGGCCATACCAGCTTGGAGTAAGACTACAAGCCTTCACCGGGGTAGATGTAGTCAATAGCTGGGCGCCGTTGAACTTTGGTGTTGGCGGCAGTGTCATCTACCAGCCACTAGGGTATTCGGCAGATGTGCTCGCTGGAACAGTCGGTATCGCACAAGTAGCGACCGATGCCCCGACATCGCGTGCTTATGCGGTTCTCATGAGCTTACGGAATGAAACAAGTTTTGCAGGGCCGCTAACGGCCAGATTGCTCCGCCAGACGTTGAGAAACTTGCAGCGACTTTATGATGACGTCTTCCTAGTTACTGACCCTCCTCAGCACAACCATACAACCGGCGTCATTACTGATGGTGCAACTTTTGAGGCTCGGCGAAAGGCCGCCCAGGACGTGTGTGCCGAGCTAGGTGTAACATTTGTAGATTTCTGGTCAAAGATGCGCTGGGAATACGACCAAGGCGTAGATTTGCGAACATTGTCACCCGATGGCACCCACCCCAACGACGACCAGTACAGGATGATTGCGGATCTACTGTTCGCGGCTATGCTGGCCAGTCCCGTACATTCACCCTCTCCCACCCTGCGCGAGGGTACGACATCCCAGGAGAATGCCGTTGCGCTCTTCAGTGGCGCCGCCTCTTCTACAACAGGAGGGGCACTCACGACCGGCGCATTAGCCGGTTTAACGACCGCATCGACTGTTCGCCGCCGCAAGATGGTTGAAGGATCCAACCTTGCATATCCATTAACAAGCGGTCAAGTATTAATATTCGAGTCGCCTATCCCAGTCTGGGGCGTTATACCCGTCGTTGTCCAGGGATCTACCGGCTTCGCAAACGGAACATGGAACGGTGTCGCATTATCGTCCACAGTTGATGCTTCGGCCGGCTCCATCCTGGAGCGCCCCAATGCCTACACGTACGCTACACCGACACCAGGACGGCTAGTGCTGACCGGAGCCAGCGTCCAAACACTTCAGGTTCTTGGGGTTACATGGCAGGCCCAGGATGTGGGTGATCAGCATGATATTTGGCCAGGCGCTACTGAGGTCGGAGCGTGGACCAGCTCCACATTAACTGGCGTTGGCATGGGCAACGGCGCTGCCGTCCGTACATCCACGACAATAGGCGACACATTGACCGTGTCATGGTTTGGAACGCAGCTTGCTTATGGCATGCAAGCAGGTCCCGACCAAGGGGCAGTGTCTGTCGTCACTGATGGCGGCGCGGCTGTCCCGCATGATTTATACTTATCAACTGGCACTCAACAACTTTTTAAGGCTACGGCATTGCTTGGTCAAGCATTGCACACTACAGTATTCACTATTGCCACAAAGAATGCATCCAGCTCCGCAAATACCGTCAAGCTGGGTATGTGGCGTGGCTGCGTCGCCCCTTCCAGTCGCATGATTTATATTGCGTTAGCCGCTGGAGAAACAATGCCACTTACTGGCCGGTGGCGCATTGCCTCTGTCGACCGAATACTAAGCGGTGCGCCATATATTAGCGGATGGACCGAGAAGTCAGCCACCCTTGTAGGTGCCGGCTCTGGCTCAGCTGTTGTTCGCCTCGAACGATGAGCTGCCTTTTATAATACTCCAAAATAGTAGCCAGACCACCTGTAAGCCGGGTTCTGTTCCGGGTGCGTTTGCACACGACCCTTCGCTGACCATCTATCTAGGCGTACGGTTGCCCGCACGCTCCAGCGGTTCTTGCGACAGATCCTTGGCGGGACGCCTGAGGCCGTAAAGCCTCACAGAATCCATCTCCTTGCAGCAGACAGGGTTTACCCCTCATCCATGTCACCATGGACGACTGTGGGCTCTTACCCCACTCATTTCACCCTTACCGTGTTCTGCATTGCAGCCGAAACATTAATGCAGGACGTTGGCGGTATTGTTTCTGTGGCACTTTCCCTAGGGTTGCCCCCGGTTGCCGTTAGCAACTGTCCTTCCCTATGCTGCCCGGACTTTCCTCCCCCGCTTGCGCGGCGGCAGTCAGCCAATGGTCTGGCTAACGTGTAGTATAGCACAACATCTATCGGCATATTACCCCTGTCAATAACCCGATATCAGTTTCAGTCATATTGACAAAGCAGTACCTACTGCCTAGTATTTGATAAACGGTAAGACGTGGAAATTTTGAAAATAAAGCGACAGAAGTAGCGGAAATCGCTAACAAATTTCCTGACCCACCGAAGGCTTTTGTGAGACCTCTCAAACCAGAAGATAGTAGTCTCATGGAGGATAATCTCGTACTAGAAGCTGACGTCCAAGCATACGACTCGGCAATGGCGCCCTTAATTACCAGGGCTGGTATCAAGTGGGATGCGGACATACCCTTCGCTCCAGAAGCTTTAGGCCTCACCCGAGAATTGTTGCGCTCAGAAAAGGACGCAGCGCAACATCCTGCACTATCTATCTTTTCTTCTTACATGCGATATTTCGCTACGTCCCAAGGCCTTAACTATAGATGTATCCGCCAAAAGGATATAATCGCTAACTACTTTTCGCGCAGCTGGGGAGCGCAGACCATATCATTACCCGGCGTAGATCTCTCGGACCTGACTGCCAAGGAAATATGCGAGGAAAAAATAATACCGAAGGCCGGTAGTAGTTCAGAGCAATCTGCAGTACCGTTTGACCTCTCTCGAATTACCGTAACACAAGGTGAGCTGATTGGAGGAACAGCGCGCATTAACATGGAATTCGATGGTCATGACGCCACTGTTTTAGCTACAAGACTGACGGGGAAACCCCCTAACATAATCGAGAAGCCATCTTTTACGATTGGACTATTGTCAGTACCGAAGAATGCCTCGACTGACGTCTCATCGGCTGCCATAGCATCTCGGCTACACGATTCACTGAGCGAACCCCGTTATAGAGGCCTTCTTAGAGATCTAGATAATCCTAGTCTTATTTTTGGCAGGCTGATACTTACCTATTCAATGCAAGTCTCCCGCGAGGCTGCCGCTAAAAATCGCCATTATTCAAGCGATGCCTGACCGCACCGGCAAAATGTTAGCCAGCCTGGTTCTTGAACTCATCCAATGTGCGGTTAACTGCTTTATCGGCCAAAGTGTTGAGCTCGCGGGGTACGTGGTTGAAGGTGACTTTTTGGAAGGTAGCGACCAGCTCCTTTACGGCCTCGTGTATCGGCCATAGGTCACGGCTCTTAACCTTAAAGACTCCCCTCATCTGATTGACCACTAACAATGAGTCGAGCCGGACGTCAACATGGCGGACGCCCATACGCCAGGCCTCTTCTAGGCCATGCTTAAGCCCTTGGTATTCAGCGACGTTATTAGTCGTAATGCCCAAGTAGATACCCTTGTCGACAAGCACTTGTTCATGCTCATCAAGCAGTACATAGCCACAAGCCGACGGACCGGGGTTGCCACGGGAACCGCCATCGGCATAGAGCGTTACCCGCTCGCCCATCAGCTGCGATTGACTAGACGCGCCATCAGATACAGCATTAGTGCTTCCCAGGGGCGTAAAATTGAAGTGGATCATTTTTAATGGCGTATCAAAGGTAACCCTATCACCATAATAAACCCTGTAGGCCTTTAATCGATCTTCTGGCGACTCGCGCAGCTCATGACCTTCATAATCCTCGGGTTGGATATCACCAATCCGCTTCTCGATAATCCGATTGATACGGCAGATGCCTATCACCTTCCAGGTTTGCGGCTGGTCAGGAGTAACTTTGTCAACCAGCTGCACTAGGTCATTGACCGTCAGGTCTTTGTCATCAAATAAACGCCAAGTGCTGGTCTTGTCACCATTTTGCACCATTTGCGCCAGCTCATGGTCAAGTTTTAACTTCTTCATAGTCTAATTATGTCATACATGGTCGGGGCGACAGGACTTGAACCTGCGACCTCACGGCCCCCAGCCGTACGCGCTACCAACTGCGCTACACCCCGTCGTAATACAAAGTAGCATACGTCTCACTAATGCAGTGGGGACTTTTGTACGTGAGTGCAGTTTGGTCACAATATGAGTACCGTAAACGAGTCGTACTAGAAGTACGGCGAGAGCGGAACGGAAGATTGGGGCCGAAATGTGCCACGTACAAAAGTCGACCGTAGAGGCTGGGGCGCCGATATAATTAAACCTGAAAAACCAGGTGGGTTTCCTCACGAGGCTACCTCTGATGCAGACAAGCCGCGTCATCAGTCCCTACAAATAGTTGGATTCCCTAATAATTACTATCAGATAATCATTCGCCGGCGTTGACCCAGCCAAAGTCTATTCTAGCATCGGAAGCTGAAGATTAACAGATATGCCTTAAAAGATAGTAAACAAGAAGTTAAGAACAGCATCAATCCAAACGCTGATCACTGAACCAAAACCTGCAAGGATCAATCCAAAGACAATGAACAAGCCGTAAGGCTCAATCTGTTCCATGACACGGCGTAGTGGGTCAGGAGCAAATGCATAGAGCACTCGGGAACCATCTAGTGGCGGGATGGGCACTAGATTGAATACAAATAGTGCAATATTAATGCTATAGAAAGCGACAATAAAATCATCAAGTAGTGTGCCATTCACAACGAATCCCGACAAAATAACACCGACAGCAGCCAACACTAAGTTAGATAGCGGACCGGCAATCGCGATGAGCGCCCCGCCAAACTCTTCCCACTTTACCCGGTCTGGATTAAATGGCACCGGCTTGGCAGCTAAGATCGGCATACCAAAGGCGACCAGTGTAATAATCGGCAGTAGGACCGTCATAAACGGATCAATATGCGCCAAGGGGTTAAGTGATATCCTGCCCTGTTCAGCAGCCGTGTCATCGCCCAATTTAAAGCCAACAAGTGCGTGGACCATCTCATGGATTGTCAGCGAGACCACGATGACAATAATCAAGAACAACAGATCGGTAATACTTAAGTTTCCTAACATATCTTAGTAGTATACCAGGAATATTAAAATGTATAACATCTCTAATAGCAGGATATTGCTCCGGCGATACGTAGCTTAATTTTGATTATTGCCCAGCTGCTAGTAGCATGTATTTATTACATAAGGAGTTTGAAAAAATGTCAGCAGAAACACGACCCCAAGATATGTTAGACAACTCACGTGGTATCTATGCTTTTGAAGACGAGCTATTACGCCCTGACTTAAAGGAAGTCATGTCGATTAGCGGAGTCGTGCTACCGTCGATCATGCAGACAGAGGATTATACACGCAGTATATTTGATATCCTTGGCCAAGATGGGCTTATTTACAAGCCAGAACGCAACGCCAAAGAGCCGCAGCTACGCTCCGAACGCAATAGGTTGTTGTCGGAAGACCGGGACGTCCGGCGGACCATACTTATGTCCAGCGCTGCCCTTGGCAGGATTATTGGTAGCCGCGAGATTACCGCTGGCTCAGTCAGAAAAGGCATGGGGCTTGTTGAACGTACTATCTCGGGCGAATTACCTCATGTAGAGGTAGCGATTTATATGCCAGGCAGTCCTGACGAATTAGATGCCAGTGACCTTGCCGAGACCCATAGCCAAACCTGGTCCGGCGAAAATGGACGGCGCGTATGGATACACGACTCTGCTGTCATAGCACCAATAGACAGCGCTCCCGCCCATGTATTGCCAAGGGTGGCTGAGATACTATTAAGCCGAGAATCGACCCTTAGAGGTGTTGAGGCACTCGCCTTGATGGAGGAAGCCCTGTCTGACCTAAAGCAAGCTTGACTTATCCCTGTTATATCTGTACAATAACGCTTTGAATCGCTTGAAACTATTTGATTGTGAAATAAGAGGATAAAGTAATGCAAAAGTGTGAACTCACCGGCAAAGGCAAGCAATACGGCAGCAATGTCAGCTTTTCTCAGCGCCACACCAAGAAGGTTTGGAAGCCAAACCTACAGAAGAAGACAGTCTTTATTGATGGCAAAAAAGTCCAACTAAAGATTAGCACCCAGGCAATCCGTACACTCAAGAAGAAGGGACTCTTGTCCCCTACCGGTGGCCAAGTACTGCCTACTACCGCCTAGCCTATCACGGCTAACTTCTAAAAAAGCCCCATATGGGGCTTTTTTATTAGACCGAGTTGTTGAGAAGGTGTTAGCTATTCTCGACAACAACTAGTTGTGTGGTTTCGGCAATGTCTGCCTGCTTGAGTTTGAGCTTGCCAACGTGCTCTTTTGGCTCCATACCAATAGTCGTCAATGCCTGCTCCAAAGTCTGGGCCGGCATTGGGAAGCTCAGCTTCTCGTCATCATAATATGTCGGGATAACCAACTTAGGCTCAATTTCTTTAATAAGCTCAAGGACGCCTACCGGGTCGACGGTATAGCCATTGCCACCGACAGGGACAATCATAACGTCGATTGTACCGATAGCTTCGAGATCGGTCTCACGCAGCTTTGGGAAGATGTGGCCCGTAACCAGCACTCTTAGGTCCTTGGCAATAAACTTGTACATCGTTGCCGTACGTTGCTTGTCTTCGTCCATATGGGCCCGTGCCTGGATGCCGTAAATTGAGATATCCGACACTTCGTACTCACCCGGCCGGTCAATCAGTAGCCGCACGCCATCATCAACAGCAGTACTGCCATGACTTTGCGTGTATAGGCTGACATCTTCTGGCTTAGTGATGGACTTACCGCCTAGTTCGGCCAAGGTGTCGTCGATGACAATCCGGGCGCCGCCAACGGTTAAGGTCACACAGTTTGCTCCGTAAAATTGTATATCCATTGATTCCATTCCCTCTCTGTCTTTCAGATTACTATTGTATATGAATACTGTGCAAACAATATATATTTGCTACGAAAGTAGCTTGTGTTTGTCTACCAGTACTTGCTTCTTGGCAGTTTTGAGCAAGTCGATAAACCGGTCGTTTATTTGCTCCCGGTAACGATAATCCTCTACCGAGAAGACAGTATAGCGGATATCCTTACCCTCTTTGACCTCTAGCTCTGTTACGAATTTGTGCAGTTTGTTTTGATTGACGTTACCGACCACCAAAAAGTCGATGCCCGTAGACTCGTCCCGGGTAAACTGGCCAGTGAAAAGCGCCAGGTCAACATTGCCAAGCGACTTGAGGTCCAGGTCATCATCAGATGGTTCCTGAGTGGCTGGCTTAGTAGTTTTCACTGAGATCTTTTGCCGGTCGCCAGCCATACCAAACATAGCGATTAATGAGTCGTAATGCTCGAACTTCTGGTTAACTTCGTAGTACAGGCGGTTATTAGTATTATCGGAAGTGATAATACCGATATTCAATAAATTAGCCAGTTCACGGCGTACCGAGTTGATCTGCTCGTCAATCTTGCGGGTAATTTCTCGCACATAGAAAGAACGGTTGGGGTTGCTATAGAACAAGTAAAGTAATTTGACGCGTGTCTTGGAACCGAAGAGTTGTTCAATCATGAGTACAATTGTACCACTGCCGTAGTGGTGGCGCGAACTGTTATTTATGAATAAAGGTTGTAAGAAACTCTACAGCATCAGCCAATGTGTTCGGTGGTTGCAGCCATTGTATACATTCGTTACGTTTAAACCAAGTCCTCTGACGCTTAGCTAAACCCATAGTTGCAGCCACAATCCGCTGCTTGGTCTCGTCTAAGTCCTGCTTGCTCTCCGGCCGTGGCTCAAAGTATGGCTGCCACTCGCGATAGCCAATTCCCTTCATCGGTTCGGCGTCCCAACCATATACCTTAGCGAGCTGTGCGACTTCAGATTCCAAGCCGGCAGCTAGCATCGCCTCGACCCGATGAGTAATACGCTCACGCAGATGCTCACGGTCAACTGCCATGCCGAGCACTAATGTATTGGCCCGGAGATCCTTTTTTGTCGGCCGTCGGCCATTATTCTCTATCAAGCGTACAATCCGCCGTTTATTACGCATATCAATATCTGTAGTGTCTATACTCTGTTCCTCGACGCGCTGAACAAGCTCTTTCAGCGATAACTGATTGAGCTCATCACGCAGCGCATCCGAAGTTGGCGGCAGGAATTGGTAGTCATAGAGTACGCTATCAATGTACAAGCCAGTACCGCCGACCATGATCGGCAGCTTATTCCGGTTTTCGATATCGGCAATCGCCTGTTTGGCTAAGCGCTGGAACTCCACTGCACTAAAGCCACGCTCTGGATCGGCCACATCAAGAAGATGGTGCGGGATTTCGGCCCGCTCATCGGCCGACGGTTTGGCCGTACCGATATCGAAGCCCTTATAGACCGTCCAGGAGTCGGCACAGATCAGTTCGCCGTCAAAGCGACGTGCCAGCTCCATAGCCAACGCCGACTTGCCTGAGGCGGTCTCGCCTGCTACTACTAGCAATGGGCCACTATCAGCTAACGCTGAATCTGTCATATGCTCCATCCTTGGCTATAGTATCGAAGTAATGTCCGACATCTTCCCAGCCTTTTGCCGGGTGGACGCCTTGGGGCATATCGACTTCGATCCTGTTCCATTTGTAATCACCATAAAGAACGGCCTGCACACCATGTTCGGCCGCAGCAAAACAATGCTTAGGCTGGTCGTCGATGAGGTATTGAGCCTTAATTGACACCAGCACGTCGGTCTTAGTCATCATGTGCGACCTTTCGTCTGGATTGTCCCAGATACCAGCGTAATAGGTCTCGCTGAAGACTCCCGGAAAGCAACGCTCAAGCCAAGCATCTGTTTCAGGCTTTAAGAACACACGACGCGAAGTTACGACTACTAATTCGAACGATTGAGCCATATGCTGCAGCGTGGCCCTAGCTTCCGGATAATGGCCGTATAGCGACAAGCTGCCGGAATCAAAAAATTCCATTGCCCGCCGCTCAGACTCTTTAAGGTCAGTGCCCCAGACTGTCGCCCAATCTTCCATATAGTCTTCGATAGTAAGGTTCATGCCCCATTGTTTGTTACTGAACGCGATAAAGCCGGCAGCATTGGCTGCCAGCACGTCATCAACATCTACCGCTACGATCGGCTTATTCATATCCGACAGTATAACAGCTGGTTGGACGGCCAACCATCTGTTAGGTTTGCATCATACTCTCATTTGGCAGGAAATTGGATGTAAACAAAAGTTCACACAGTGAACCCTGTTGCTTAAGTAAGCTATTGTTTACATCCGAATTTTCATGGATTTGAACTAGCAAAGAGCCTGTGATACATTCATCGGCATACTATTTTCGTTACCCGGGAGAAGCAATAATGACAAGTACTGACGACCGTGGCTTGGATGTGCACGTAGAAGATATTTTAAAGCTACACTAAGCTAGAGGTACTGAGCCGCTCTTTTGCTTCGTTGGCAACCTTGTTCAGGAAATCATCGATACTAAGTTGGATAGCGGCTTCAGACTCCGCAGAAACGAGGACTTTACGGATACGTGGACTGACAACATCAGTCTCGATTTCCTTCTCGCCAACAACTATTGTATATGGCACTTTAGCCATCTCGGAGGAACGAATCTTTTTGCCGACCGATTGGTTGTCGTTGTCTATAGTTACTCTTAGACCTAATTCTGTTGCTTTTACTACAACTTTATCAGCGAAGTCTAAGGTGTTATCTTCTTGGTTTACGGTTATTAGGCGAATCTGCTCTGGAGCGACCCAGACCGGGAAACGTCCGGCTGTATGTTCGATATACACTGACAGAAAACGCTCAGTCGAACCCATCAAAGCACAATGGATCATGATTGGCTGCTTTTGAGTGCCATCTTGATCGGCATATTCCAAACCAAAGCGTTGTGGCATAACAAAATCCAACTGCACAGTCGCCAGTTGGTGTTCACGACCTATGGCATCAGTCGCCATAAAGTCTATCTTTGGTCCATAAAAAGCCGCTTCGCCTTCTTGCTCATAGAAGTCTAACTTGTTAGCTATGACCGCATTTTTTAGTTGTAATTGCGCACTATCCCAAAGCGCAGACTCGCCCAGATAGGCATCGCTACTGTCGCGATAGCTCAAGCGGACACGCAATTTCATTCCAACCGTAGAATACAGTTCATTGGCCGCTGCTAACAAACCATCAATCTCAGATTCAATCTGGTCTTGGCGACAAAAGGCATGGCTATCGTCTTGGGTAATTGAGCGAACACGGTTGAGTCCGCCTAATTCTCCGGATTTTTCATCACGGTAAACCATAGTAGTGTCGAGGTAGCGCACTGGCAAATCGCGGTACGAACGAGGCTTACTAGCATAGATCTGCGTATGGTGAGGACAATTCATCGGCTTCAGCACTAGTTCGTCGCTGGTTTCCTGGCTTTTGACCAAGAATAGCTCGTCGCCAAATTTAGCCCAGTGGCCGGACTTCTCATACAGATCTTTCTTGGTCATATGCGGAATCGAGACTTTTTGGAAGCCACGGCGCTGGCGTAACTCATTAGAGAACTTCTCTAATTCTTCGCGCAAGACGGTACCCCGAGGAGTAAAGAGAGGTAGGCCGGAGCCAACCAAATCAGAGAAGACAAACAGATCAAGCTCGACACCAAGCTTACGGTGGTCGCGCTTCTTAGCTTCTTCGAGCATGTCGAGATGTAAGCGTAACTCCTTAGGATTAGAAAAAGCTACACCATAGATGCGTTGCATTTGGGCATTTTTCTCATTGCCACGCCAATAGGCACCACTAACGCGCATTAGCTTAAAGACACCAACTTTACCAGTAGATTCAGCATGTGGGCCACGGCAAAGGTCAGTAAAATCACCGTTCCTATAATAGGACACGTTTTCTACCTTGCTATCAGCGTCGCTAGACAAACCTAATTCGGCAGCGTCAAGATCTTTTGCAACAGTAGTGCCAGCCCGTTTAAGGTCATTCAGCAGCTCTTGCTTATACGGTTGACCGTTATTAATAGCCCATTCTAGAGCTTGCTCGACAGTCATCTCAAACCGCTCGAATGGTTCGTCTGCCTTGATGATCGCCTGCATCTCTTTCTCTATCCGGGAAAAGTCATCATCGTTCAGCTTGGTGTCACCGAGGTCGATATCATAATAAAACCCATGTTCAACCACCGGGCCGACACCGAATTTAGCTTCGGGCCAGAGATGTTGGATGGCGTTGGCTGTAATGTGAGCCAGACTGTGCCGCATTGCATGTAATTGGTTGTCTTTGTCGCTCATCTATATTCTCCTTATATTGGTCAGAATTTGGCGCTTATATACGAAAAGACGCTAGTAGCAGTTCTGTAATCTCGCAGGTTACATAACTGTTTCTAGCGTCTCGGTCCCCTGCACTCTGTGCACAAGGGAGGTTCCACCGGACTTCCATTTCTGACGGTTCAGAAATGGCACTCGTGATAGCACGTTACTGTACGTTCTATCTGCCGACAGAGCTCAACGGTTGGTGGGCCGCATCATCGCTCGATATGCACTGTACACTCCTGCTGGCAATCGCGCAAGCGGATTGCTAGTTTTTCTGGCAGTCACTCTAATTGACTGCTAGTGCGGAGTCTCGTAACACATCCCAAAGCGTCACCTCACATAGAACTATAGCAGTACAAGTACTATAAGGCTAGTATTATTTATTGTCTTTTTGACCTAAGCCTGTGGATAGTTGTCGCAATTATTTTTTGCGACTATACCCTTCTTGATATGGCTCACCTATATACTACTCCAACTAAACCTTATTAGTATGTCATATATGGTATTACGCTAGCATTTAACTTTGATCATATTATTTGTTGATTGTGCGACATATACCTTCGCAACTATAGTTAGGTATATTTACCTCACTTTTTGTATCATATTAAGCTAATCCGCCCTAAAGCTCCTTCGACCTTACTAGAATTGACCTTAGAAAAATACTTTAGTCGCGCTGCCATCAAAAATACAATATGCCGCGCTTTTTTATATTTATTGAAGAGGCTATCTATCTTGGAGGTGGGTCTAGACTAGTATTTGACAGCTACTTATATTTTGAAATATGTATGTATTATTCTAAAACATCGATTCCTAAATGCTTCTCCCCACCCAATAATCTCCCATGTTAGACGAATGTCCTCCAGCGCATTACCAACTATTTTAGGAACTATTCTAAAATTGCTCTTATTGTATAACATGGGGAGATCCATGACATAAGAGCAATTTCCGTATCGATAACTCGACTATTTAACCTATTCACCCCCGTTGGCCAACTCTTACACGTGCAATACTTAGCATGTTTAGTACATATGCAAAGAAAAAAGACCAGTCTAACTGGTCTTTTTTCTTTGGTGGGCGATGGAGGATTCGAACCTCCCACCTCCTCAACGTCAATGAGGCGCTCTAGCCAAATGAGCTAATCACCCCTGTTGGGCCGTAAAACCTATAAATAAGCATCATGGGTTTACAGGTAAAAACTATAGCACATCCTTTGTCCGGAGTATAGTCTGGAGTTATTAACAGGGGTCAGTCATGAGTTATACTTTTTATGTAGTGTAATAAATTTCAATATTAAAAGCATTAATAGTACTTTAACACAACACCCTAACACCTTAAAACGTCATTACGCTTATGCTTGCTTGTCAATTTCCATCGTGCTAATGTGATCAAGTTAAACGGAGCAGCTACAGGTTTGAGTATCAACAAAGTAGTGATATTGGAAGAATTCCAATTATTTTACGAAGAAATGGCGGCAAAGACCAATCCGGTTATCAGAGTAAGACGACCACGCCAGCCTTATAACTAGCCAAGCTAGATATGGGCTTCCCCAACCACCGAAGTTACACTTCGGTGGTTTTTTCGATATTAAGGGGCCGAGCAGCCATGTTCGCTATATGTACATAAACAGCCCCGCCTTACCCACATTCGCCACATCACTTATCCACTAGCATTTTCTCTAGCGATATGACAACATGTAGTCATGGTATGCTTATATTGTAACCAAGAATTAGCCGTTTCCAACAGCCGACCCCAGAAAAGTCGCAACCAAGTATGGCGCAGACGGCCCTGTAAGGCCTGTGGGGCGGTTTTTACCTCGATTGAGTCTATAGACCTGTCTAAAGCACTTGTGGTCATCAAACCGGCTGCTAGCGGTGAAGCGCCAACATTGTCAGCTTTTGAGCGCGATAAGCTTTTTATAAGCCTTTACGAAAGTTTGCGGCACCGGCCGGCAGCAGCCAGCGATGCCCGCGGTTTGTGCGATACGGTTGTTGCGCACATTATTAAAAAAGCCACTCACGGCAATATCAGCCCGCGAACAATCTTTTCTTTGACACTGAATACATTAACTCGTTTTGATGCCGCTGCAGCAACGCACTATGCCGCTTTTCACCCATCCAGTGCACAAATCACGTCAAACGGTCGAAATTAGGTAAAACTAACACAATTAAGCTCTAAGAAAAATCCATTCACCTAAGTCAGAGCAAATATAGCAATCACTATAATAAGACCGACAATTGCCACCATAGCCAGCTTGGCGTTGCGTAATTGCGGCGCTTGATGAGTTTTGACGCCGCGGCTAGCAATAAACTGCTGCCACTCCTGGACATGGGCGACATTAAAGGCCTCAGTAAATTCATCATCGAATAGCACCAGAGGGTCCTTGAAGATCGAACCTCGGAATTCGTTGTCTCCACTTTTAAGTATTAATAGCTCTGGATCAGGTGTCAGCAGCAAGTCAGTTATAGCCTCTTGGCCGAACAATGTCAGTTTAGGGTCGGGAGTATCGTCGATTGAATACGCAGCAAAAGTGCTGTCGTTGGCGGCGACAATACCAGCCTTGCTAGAGCGACCGTCGACAAAATATGCCCAGCGTGTAAAGTTCCCCTCCCGCTGTACACGGTTAATCTCGGCGGTAGTGATCTTCCTAATTAAGTCTCCGTACGAGGCCATCTTAAGAGACCGCCTTCTTGTCGTCGCGCATTACTGCTTTTTCGGTGACGTCAAACTTATCGATATACTTACCGAACATCAGCCGAGTCTGGCTGTTGTAGGCGGCAAAGGAGTTGTAAACGACAGTAGTAATCGGCAAGTACACCCACTGTAGGACCATGAAGATCGTGCGGTGACGCTTGTAACGGGCCGGCTTGGGCGGCAACGTCAATAACGAGAAGAAGATCGTGATAATCAAACCAACCATAGCAAATTGTTGGATACGACTAACGATCAGTGGCAACTGGTTAGCGACAAGGTCGTCACGAGCAAACAACAGAGGTATGAAACCACCCAAAAGCACCAAGAACGGACCAGAAGCCCAGGTAACATGACCTTCGAGCAAGCGCCAGGTCTTAGCGATGAGGTCTGGCAGCGGCACTTTATTTTTGTGGAAGAAGCCCTTGTCTACCACATATGCCACATCGGAGGCGCCGTAGGTCCATCGCCGTAACTGAACAAATTGGGCCTTGAGCGTCTTCTTATAGGTATCCGACAGTACCGCATCCTGGTAGATTGGCACATACAGCGGATACACCCGGTAATTACCGTCAAAGGCAAAGTACGAGCGCCAGAACTGGTGGCCATCTTCGACAATGGTACGCACACTCCAGAAGTCAGTTTCTATAAGGGCGACCATCGGCTGGGCGTGTGACGAGAAATTACGCAGCGCGTGCTGACGCAAAGAAACGACTATATTAAAGAATGAGTTGCCTGTCGCCAAGACACGCATCGGTGCCGGCACGTCCCAGATGTTATTAGTGTACAACGATACCGGCTGGTACGAGGCGTGGATCGGGTCGGGTGCCAAACAGTAAACATAACTTAAGGCGGCGAGATACTTTTTGTCCGGACGGTTGTCGGCATCCAGAGTAGTAACCAATACCCGCAGCGGGTCGATCTTGTGTTTGGTGAGATATTTTTGGAGTTCACGGCCGGCATACGTAACGTTGCCACCCTTGCCGATAGTCTCACCGGCAATACCGGCAGGATGTTCAACGGCAAAAGCATCCATGACCTGGCCCTTGTACTCGGCCATCAGCTGTTTGGCGCGGCTAGCGGTCTCCTCACCTGCCCGGCCTTCGTAGGCCAAAATCAATATGACCTTCTTCATGTCATATTCGCCTTCGAGTACCGATTGGATAGTTGGCTCAAGGATTTCGCGTGACTCTTTGTAGGTAGCAATGATAACAGCGTGGACAACTTCGCTCGGCAAAACATGCCGTTCGGCCGGCTTTAGTGACTTGCGTCGCTGCCAGTAGCGTTCCATGGCCGTATAATGCCAGCGCGGGAAGCGTCCGTGGTGTTCGGGAGTCTTACCAGATTCTAATTCATCAATCATGCCGAGCCAGTCAAACTTCTGATGCTTGCGTACAATCCTAAAGCCCTGCAAGGCCCGCACACCACCGGCAATTGCCCGGCAGAAGTTCACAAGCAGATACACTAAAATGAACAGTGCCGCCATCCGGACATTAATAAAGCTTAAAACAAACGGCAATGCCAGCATCGACCAAGAGATAATCCCTGGTAATGCTTCAAAAAAGCGATAACGCTTGTTACGGTCTTTGGCAAAAGGAATCTCAATGTCCGTCATCTGAGAATCTATTATAGATCAATAGTCCCGAATTAGATGCAGTTTTTGGCAATTCTGAAAAACTTTAGCGTAATGCCAGCAGAGCGTCACTAACAATGACGCATAGCAGCAATAGTAAAGTTCCAAGCAGCAGGACGAGGATTGATAGCTCACGACGGATAGCAAATGTCCGCCACGACAGCGCCGTATGGACACCAAAGATCACTACCGCATAGGCCATAAACATCAAGATCTGGTCGACACTTCCTGGCTCAAAGGCGCTTGTACCAAGGTTAGACCGGTACTGGACAATAAAGCTCTCGCTGCCGCCCTGCAGCCGGAATAGCACTGACAATACAGTGAGTAAGGTCAAGAAGGCATTAGTGCTCAGGAGCAGCAACACCAACCGGTCGTGAAAATACTTCGTGACACTCAACATTTACTTTATTATATCACCTCCCCGCCCATGGAGTGTGAGTTGACCTATCGAGACTATCCTGTCAGCTCAACCTGGTCAATGCGCACGTAGTCAGCCGGTATAGCATAGCCTTCGGGAATAGTCACTTCTAACCCGAATGTCTTGGCATATCTTTCACCGCCGTAGCGGACCACTTCGACATCCCCCCGATCCAATTGGAGTGGTGGCTCAAAAGTCAGGCCATCGGCCGCCATGACAGCAAACATTTCATCAAATTGCGCTAGACTACTCCCGTCGTTGGCGCGGACAATCAAGCCGCCAGCACTCAATGCAACGCTTCGGTCTCGTGGAGCGAACTCTTTTATCGGCCTTTGCTCCCTGCGTTCGAATTTGTGCAATGTGTTCATGCTGTAATCCTGTTATCTTAATTATTTTACTGATTTATGTTATAAATCAATCGATCATGATAAACCTGGAGCAACAACTTGCACACCTGCCGAAGCCTTCTATCGTAATGGGCGTTGGCATACCCGGCAGCGGTAAGTCCACTGCACTGGAAGAAATTGCTGACCATCTAGGCATGGAACTCATATGCCCTGATGCCATTCGCAAAGAATTAACCGGTGACGCCAGTGACCAGTCGAAAAATCCTGAAGCATGGGCAGAAGCCTACATGATGGCTGAGGCATCCCTAAAGCTTGGACATTCGGCAATTATAGATGCTACCCATACTGAAGCATGGCGTCGACCGGACCAAGTTGCAAAATATCGCGCATATGGCGCAACCGCCGTCGTAGCGGCCGTGTTTGATACTCCCTTAGAAATCTGTAAACAGCGTAACGAAAAGCGCGACCGCGTAGTGCCTGGCCCTGTACTAGATCGGATGTATAAGGCCCTGCAAAGCAAGCCGGTGATAAAAGATGAGGGCTTCGACGCAATATTCGTCGTCCGGCCCGAATAACAGAGAAGAGACTTTTAATAATAAAAGACTCCCCGTTAAGAGAGCCTTTGCAATTCTGTGGTGCGGGTGGCGGGAGTCGAACCCGCGTCTCGACCTTGGGAAGGTCACATAATAGCCGTTATACGACACCCGCGGCATGTGGAGCCGCCTTGGGGATTCGAACCCCAGACCCCCACTTTACGAAAGTGGTGCTCTAGCCAACTGAGCTAAGGCGGCGCAACGAGGCTATTATATCAGATAGCGACAGCGATTGGTGGCCATGCTACGATAGATATATGAAGAATGGTGATTCAGCGAAAAATTATGGCCTGATAGGTGCAGTCTTAATTATCACAGCCTTTGTATTATGGGCATTTGTATTACCTGCCCTATCTACGGAGCCAGAGAAGAAGAATATCGATACTATCGTGGACACTCCAGTACAGCGCCAAGAGACCCCTACCGTACCAGTTACTGACTCACCAATTCCCCGGCCTTAGGCCGCAGCCACGAGACGATCGACGGTGGCAGCACTTAAAACACGAGCCACCTGGCGGCCATTGGTCCTTACGTCGCTACGTAAATGGGCGATTGGATCATTAGCGTCAACAGTCGCCTCAAAGCTAGAATCGAGCAATGCAGTCGTAATGACCCTCGTCCCGACCAAGTCTCTACCTTCGTCGTATTTAAGCGCTACCTTGCCTTCTGGCAATGTCTCTGGTTGGTTACGGATTACCAGATCAATTGATCTTCCGGCCATTGCAGCTAAGCCTAATACATACTCTTCTAGACTAAGGCCACGGGTATCGCGACCGGATTCCAAATTGGCAACCGCACTAAATGGATACTTATTCTGTTGCAAAGCCGTGGCAGTACCAGGGACTAACAATGCGCTGCCCTGGGTCGTGTGGTAGCTACCCTGCAATAAAGAATTCCTACCATGTATGATGGCCTGTCGCGCCGGCTCATATAGTTCAATACCTCGTTCAGCTATCACGGGGACAAGGCTTAGATCCGCAAGCTGCGGCTCGTCTAAGTCGAGTTCGTCTATTATGCGTTCACCGACAAACGTCGCCCCCTTATAATCCATGACCAAGTGGTACGGGTCATTACTTATTGGTAAAACCTGCGCACGAGTTTGTAGCCATGAGCTGGCATCCCGTACGGCCGCGCCAAGATCACCGTCATAATGTAAAAATAACCCAGCCATAGCAATATTGCCTACCATATGGCCTTTGAGTGTGCCGTCAGTATTGATGATATGCTCTGCAATGCCCCCAGCGATATCTAAGGCATTCTCTGCTGCACCTTTTGCAGCGCGGTTCGAGAAGTTTGCACGTTCAAAAATCCGCCTATTATACTGCTCAACTGTGGCGAAGGTAGCACTCTCGTCGAGTCGAACTTCGAAGATTTGATTCGTTGTATTGCCTTTGCCTCCAACGGCTGACATTACCTTGCGTATGTCGCTAAGCGCCGGCAATGAGACACCACTTTCGCTCTCTACAAGCTCACGCAACCTACCATTTTCACTACCACTATCTGCGGTTCCAATAAGAAATGTAACCTTGTCATCGCCCAATTCTTCTACTATGCCTGGAGCAGAAACTGAGCCTGCAGTTCCACCGCTCCACAAAGTATACTCAGTGGGCTGGTAAAAACGGTCGTCAGGATATGCCTCAAAACTATTCATTGGAATAAATTTAACTTTACTGCAATTTTACTCCTTATAATCATAAATACAATGGCAAATGGCAACAATTTATTGACAATTTTTAAAGTGTTTTATATAGTGATTGGCAATGGAAGCCGACAATACTCAACTAATCAGCCTCTTAACGAGCATAGACGTATCCGTTAATGCCGCCCGGACATATGCTGCATTACTAATGTTTGGGTCGGCATCCATCCGCAAGGTTGCTACCGAAACCGGCATTAATCGAGGTACGACGTACGATTGTCTTAAGGATTTAGTCAGTATTGGCTTAGTCAGCGTTAAGAGCGATGGCGGCAAACGCGAACATTATAGTGCCGAATCACCCGAACGTATCAACGATTTAATCCGCGATAAGCGCCGTGACCTCCTGGATGCGGCAACTAGTGCTAAAGACTTGATCCCTAGCCTACTAGCCTCCCAAGCCAGCCCCACCGGTCGGCCATTAGTGCGCTATTACGAAGACGACGAAGGCGTGGCCACTATGTTACGTGACGTCTTACAGACCTGTCGCGGCATGAAGACCCCACGCTACTACGCCTACTCTTCGGCGCCAATACGCCGCTTTTTGTACCGCGGCTTCCCTCAATTTACCGAACGCCGTATTGCCGAAGGTATTGATGTAAAAGTAATCTCAGTTGGTGAAGGCGGCGAAGAAGCCGAAAAGTCAGAACGCAAGTGGCTGCCAAGTCCGCCGTCAGAAGCGATATCCAGCTATACGATTATCTACGGCAACAAAGTGGCTACTATTTCTATTGCCCAGAACAATACGCCCTATGGCGTAGTGATTGAAGATGCCGGTGCGGCCGCTATGCAGCGCTTGCTGTTTAAGCGGTTGTGGCAACAAATATAGACTTAAATCATTTTTTGTATTCAATAAATATCGTGGTCAAATCAGCTACCTTTTTGCAAATACTTTAAGTTTTCTATGTTATTTAACAGAGGTAAATATCGAACACATTTTTTATTTAAAGCTTAACTGTAGTCTTGAAATTAGACTCAATCACTAAGCGATGACTAAGCGCCCGGCTGTCGCTTATATAACGCCAGGTAGCAAAAATATCTTCTGTTTCTGCGCGTTTTAAAGCCTCGTATCGGCTGCGTACAGACTTAGGTACTAACCGGCCAAACGTTGCAGCTAGGTCAACCGGATCTTCGCCAGGCATCAATGCTGTCATTGCAAAGGCTAGGCCAGCACCCAGCATAAGCATCGCGTCAAAGACATACACTGGGTTATCTAAGAAATAAAGGCCGCCAGCCCGCAGCAATATAATCGATATAACTCCCCACAGCAGCTGAAGGTAGAGGTTATGGAAGTATTGGCGGATGACAGCCACTGCAATCAGAGCCGCCACCAAGGTCTCCCTACGGGCAGCCATGTAGCTGTCCGGCGAAGCAAACCACATGACAATATTGTCAGGAAACCAACGCTGGCCAATAACTAACGCTACGCCCATTGCCAATGATCCGTATAGCGTCAGTCCACCCATGCGCACCCCCCTTATGTTTCGTACTACTTATAGGATAGCAGCCGGCGGCATAACTGTACGGCTATTTTGTGTGGGTAAACAATGTAAAATTTCGAACGGAACATGCCGCATCAGCGGTACAGTATGTGCGTATACGTTGGCCTCAGATAAAAACGGCCCAACCGGCGCAGTTCACCGGTTACCAGCACGGCTGTCGGCAGATATATAAGCAAAACCAGGCCCAGCCAACTGTGCAATGCGTTAATATAGCCACCTGCCCCCGGTATTACATAGACTACCCGCCCAATTGCCTGCAGACTGCTAATCGATGGGTCAGCGCTGGCATTGCTGTCACCTTTGGTGGTCACGCGACCAGTTAGCGGATTGAATGCTGTTACGCGGTGCGTAATGAGCACAGCGTTGTCGTTTGGGCTGTGATAGCTCACTATATCCCCGACCTGAATATCAAGCGGATCAATATGGCGGACTACTACCGCGTCACCACGGCTAATCTTCGGTTCCATACTACCGCTATTTACGCTCAGAATACTAGCTGCGCTAGTATACCATGTTGCAGCAATAACAGCCGCCAGCAGCATCAATATACTACTGGCGACCGAAGCTTTAGACGGCCTTTTAATGGGAGACTACTCCACTAAAGACGAGGTCTATGCCGCCTAGTGCTGCGCCGGTACCGTTAAAGGCGTCTTCGTCCATCAGGGCGCGTAATTTGTATTGCACGACCGAACCGGCAGCAATTGGATCAGTGACGGCTAAGCCATCGACAGTGAGAGTCTGGACGCTGACAACCTGGGCATTGTCATTGTCTACCCGCGTCAACTGAAACTTAACCTTGGTCAAGTCAACACTTGAAGTATTGGTTGGACTGCTGCCAATGACGACTTTGAGCGACAATGGTGCTGAGCCGTAATTCTTGAGGTAGAATGTCTGGCCATCAACGGGCATAGCCGGCCCGCCAGGCACTACATCCTTAAATGTAAAACCATTACGGCTGACATCAAAGGTACTGGCTGACGTGCCGATTCGTAAATCAGCTGTGGCGCTTTGAATACTGTTGCCCGTCAAAGAGGCTTGTTGGCTTTGCAGACTAGCAAAGGTGACGCCCGTCACTAACATGCCAACAGCACTCAAAACAAAGAACGCCCGTAGTAGCGGCCCATGGTTATGTAGTAATTTCATGTATCGTATCCTCCCTGTCGAACCTTTAGTAGCTGATACTAGAGGATATTGCCGACAGACGGCACAATTGTCAATACATTGATATAAACTTTTACAACAATCAATATTGTGTTATAACATAAGCGTAATTATGAGGAGTCGCTATTTAACAGATCGGAAAAATGCTTATAGAGTTCGGTTAGAAGTGGACGAAGACGAGGTTATTTTTTCTAACAGCACTGGCTTCAATCCAATAGGTTCGATACCGGCCGTCATATTGTTGATTATAGTCACTGACATATATCGAACCGTCGCTAGCGACACTTTCAACATACATAACATGACCGTAGCTGCCGGAGTTACTCACTGCAACATCGCCACGGCGCGGACTACTGTCGACCGGTATGCCGGCCGCACGGGCATTGTCATCCCACTGGTTAGCATTACCGATGCCACGTGAACCCCACTTAGGCATATTACGTCCGCTAGCCGCTACTTTAAAAGCTGTATAGCTCACACATTCGCGGTTATACATACCCCAATCATCCAATCCTTGATCGAGCCCGTAATCGCAACCCCATGCACCGTAGGTGCCGTTGACATGTCCAGGGTAGCCGCCGCCACAATTCGCACCAACTCCTGGCTTACCACCCGTTAAGCGCATATTTTCTAGAGCCTGCTGAGCCTCCAACTGAGTAACTTGGGCCTTATTAGCCCTGATCTGCCCATCAAGCTCGTTTTGTTGCTCCTTGTTGAGACTTAAAAGCCGGGCCTGTTCAGCTTGCTGTGTCACAACGGTAGCGCGCATGCCACTTAGGTCGGCAATCATGCGCTCTAAGGAGGTCTTGTCTGTATCAAGCTGCGTTCTAAGCTTCTTTATGCTGTCGAGCGACTTTTGAATTTGGCCCTGCACCGAATTCTGGTACTGCTCTTGGTCAACAAAATGGTTGATATCCTGACTGCTAGCCAGCATCTCAAGCGAGCTAATTTCACCGTCGACATACATCGCTTTGATGTTGTCGGACAAATAACTCCGTTGTTTGACGAGGTCAGCTTCGGCTTTAGTAATCTTAGCAACCGTCTCGTTACGTGCGGTCTCGCTGGCACTAATCTGAGCCTGGAGGCCGCTTATCTGAGCTTGCAGTTTGCTAATAGCATCCTGCAAGCTAGAAGCTTGGCCGCCCAACTGGTTGAGATTGCCCTGCTTGGCTGCGCTGTCATTGTTAAGCGCATTGATCTTATCTTGATATTCATCTGCAAATACCGTTTGCGTAGCTACAGCAACGCCCAGGCCCAAGAGGCCGAAAACCGTTGCGATAGTGAGTATGTATTTATTCTTCATGGTAGTGCGGTAGGTTTTAATTTTGGCAGGAGAATGTTGTTGCATATTGCCTATACCTTTTATATTAATCAATCGTAGCTACTTTGTGAAGCGGTATGAGGTAAAAAGCGGTCATCGAGGTGCATTACAGCAAAGGCATAGCGGTCATTCGGGCTCTTGCCACGGGGTATATACTATAGTGCTGATGCTTGTTAGCTTCAATAAAAAAATGGTGTAGTATCCACTACGACATGGTTATAAATTTTTACAAACCAGCTTAACGCCCCGTAAGGTCTCTACTGCATACTGGACAGCAATATTGCCCGGGTTGGCAAGCTCACCGCTCAGTTGTCCATCGTCGCACTTAGCATAGGTATGTACAAGCACCTTGTGCACCACTTCCTCGTCTAGAATATTAAGCCGAGGAGAATTATCTCCGAAGGGCTTGGCATTGCGACGGTAATCAACTGCCACGTCAGTACTAGAATTAACATCATAGAACGACAATGCGCTGCCATGGATAAAGCAGTCAGCTTGGGTGCTGTTGCATGATACCGGCAGAGAGCCAGTACTACTGGCCAGGCGCTGGTCATTGATAAGTAAGCCGAGGATATGGACGTCTTGGGCCCGGTTGCTGTTGCGAGTCTGACGCATAACATTAGGCACCGCAACCAAAAGTATCAGCAATAAACCGCCA
>Ga0114940_10000260_pt1 | contig 29162 bp, 22 predicted proteins | sample ColdCreekSource_FD_87195 | JGI IMG/M metagenome (GOLD analysis project Ga0114940, IMG submission 87195) | Groundwater microbial communities from Cold Creek, Nevada to study Microbial Dark Matter (Phase II) - Cold Creek Source | ecosystem: Environmental > Aquatic > Deep subsurface > Groundwater ...
AACCTCGATCGTGGCGCTCGCTTCTGGAGCTGTGCCTACATCACCCGCCTGAACGGTTGCCGCGAGGAACAGGACGGCGTAGGACAGCAGGGAAGAAATTCTGATGTGCAAGGACATGGTTGACTCTCCTTTAGGGGTGACGAGTGGGCTGACCTCTGTGTAGATGCGGTTGCCAAGCAAAGTGTGACCGCATTTTGATTACAGGTAACCGTTCAGTCCACCTAAAGTCACGCGCGTGGCAAGACGATGCAGAAGCATATGCATGATGAAGCTACTGTGGCGAAAGCGTAGTTTCGGAAATCACAGCGCAGCGGGTTGCCGTTTCACGGAGCGGAGGTTGACGGGGTGCACACGTTGAAGCTGCAAAAGCGTCCGGTGTTCGAGTACCTAAAAAGCGCGCTGCGCAACCCCCGCGCATGGAAGGCCGCCCCTTCGCTGCGGACGGCTTGATGGGGACTGAGCGGTTACCTTTTTTTCTTATGCTTGGGATCCTTTTTCGCGGCCTTTTCTGGTTTGCGCTTCAGCGAGACCTTTGCTGAACTCCGCGTGGTCCCGCTTTTCAGTTTGCTGGAAGTACGGCGCGAACCCTTCACGGGTGGCAACTTCTGCGTGACGATGGTGCGCTGCGGATCGCGTTCCTTTGTCAGCCGCTTCTTGATGATGTTGAGTGCGCTGCCGGCCTTGAACCACTCCACCTGCTCCGCGTTGTAGGAATGCTTCAGCTCGCACTCGTCTCGGGAGCCGTCCGTATGCTGAAGGACCAACATAAGCGGCCTTCCTGGCGCAAAACTCTTCAAGCCTGAAATGCTGACCGTATCGTCTTCGCGGACTTTGTCGTAATCGACCTCGTGTGCGAAGGTCAGCGCCAACAGGCCCTGTTTCTTCAGATTCGTCTCATGGATGCGCGCGAAGCCACGCACGATCACCGCGCGCCCACCCAGATGCCGGGGTTCCAACGCGGCATGTTCACGGCTCGAACCTTCGCCGAAATTGGAGTCGCCGACGACAATCCAAGGGATGCCGTGAGCCTTGTAGTCGCGTGCAATCTCGGGATAAAGCTTGCTCATTTCGCCCGTGCGCAGGTTTTGGCCCGCGCCAGCCTCGCCGGTGAATGCGTTCGCTGCGCCGAGGTAGAGGTTGTTGGAGATATTGTCGAGATGCCCGCGAAATTTAAGCCACTTGCCGGCGGCGGAGATGTGATCGGTCGTACACTTGCCCTTGGCTTTCAAGAGCACGCGTGCGCCGGTAAGGTCCTGGCCATCCCAGGGCGCGAAAGGTTCCAGCAATTGTAGGCGGTCCGAAGTGGGTGCCACGCTTAAAGACACGCGCGCGCCGCTGGCAGCAGGCTTCTGGAAACCGGTGTCGTCGAAAACGTAACCCTTCTCGGGCAGATCCGGAGCAACGGGAGGGTCCAGGCGCACTTCTGCGCCGCTGTCATTTCGCACCGCATCGGTGTTGGGGTTGAAGGAGAGCTGCCCGCTGAGCGCCTTGGCCACCACGAGTTCGGGCGATCCGATAAAGGCCAGCGTGCTTTTGAAACTGTCGTTGCGCCCTCGAAAATTGCGATTGAAGCTCGTCACGATGACATTGGGTTTTCCAGATTTCTCGTCCTCGGGCGAAACATCGTCGCGTTTCCACTGCCCGATGCACGGACCGCAGGCGTTGGCCAGGATCGTCGCGCCCATTTTCTTCAGCGCCGCAAGTTGGCCATCGCGTTCAAGCGTTTTGAAAACCTGATCGGAGCCGGGAGTGACCAGCAGCGGTACCCGGAACTTGCGTATGCCCTTGGCCTCGGCCTGCGCCGCGATGTGCGCCGCGCGCCCAATGTCCTCGTACGAACTGTTGGTGCAGGAGCCGATGAGGCATACCTTGATCTCTTCGGGATAGTGCGCTTGCTCCATGTCCTGCTTCATGGTCGAGGCATGGTGCGCAAGGTCTGGACTGTGCGGGCCGACCAGCATCGGCTCCAGTTTGTCCAGATCAATCTCGATCACCTCGTCGAAATACTTCTCCGGGTGCGAATGCACTTCCGGGTCCGCGTTGAGGTGTGCGCCTTGGCGGGCAGCCCCGTCGGCAATGGGTTTGCGTCGAGTGGCGCTGAGGTAGGCCCCCGTGCGACTATCGTAGGGAAACAAGCTGGTGGTCGCGCCGAGTTCTGCGCCCATGTTGGTGACCGTACCGCGCCCGGTAAGCGAGACGCTGGCAACACCCGGACCAAAGTATTCGATGATTTTGTTGGTCCCGCCAGCGCAGGTCATCAATTCAAGCATCTTCAAGATGAGGTCCTTGCCGCTGGTCCACCCGCCGAGTTTACCGGACAGGCGCACGCCGACGAGTTTCGGACAGAGCAATTCCCAAGGCATTCCCACCATCACGTCCACGGCGTCCGCGCCACCGACGCCCACGGCAAGCATGCCCATGCCTCCGGCGTTGGGCGTGTGGCTGTCGGTGCCGATCATCAAGCCGCCTGGGAACGCGTAGTTCTCGAGGATCACTTGGTGAATGATGCCAGAGCCAGGCTTCCAGAAACCTAAGCCGTACTTTTTTGCGGCAGTACTGAGAAAATGGAAGACCTCTTCGTTTTCCTTGAGCGCCAGTTCCATATCAGGGCCGACCCCGTTGCGAGCCATAATGAGGTGGTCGCAGTGCACGGTCGATGGCACGGCCGCACGTTTTCTTCCGGACGAGATGAATTGCAGGATGGCCATTTGCGCAGTGGCATCCTGCATGGCCACGCGGTCCGGACGTAGCATGAGGAAGCTCTTGCCGCGTTCGATGTCCTGGCCTTCGATGTCGTCGAGGTGGCTATACACAATCTTTTCAGCCATGGTCAGCGGCCGCCCCATCTTGCGGCGCAGGCGCTGGAGCTTCGCGGGCAAGGTAGCGTAGAGTTTTTTGACCAAGTTCAATTCGAGCATGGCGCGGGATCTCCTTGCAAGTGAAAGCGGTAAGAGTTTGAGCGGACCTAGGATGAAGCGGGGGGAGAAAATTGCAACGCGAGGAATAGGGAAAGCGGCGTGCTTTGGATGGCTGGATTTGTCGCTTACTTGCCACGGCCGCCGCGTGCCCAAGGCGGCAAATTGTTGGCTGCGGTCTTGAACTTCCAGATCTTCTCGTAGGCCTGTCCATTCATTGTGCCTGTCACGGTGGCCGTGTATCCGCTATTGGCTTTAAGCGGTTGCTTGGCAATGAAACAGACGGTGTTCAAATTGTCGGAGAACATCGCCACCGCCGGAGCCGTAGGCGACGATACCCAGCCCTCGACCTCGCCATCGCCTTCTGCGTTGAGGACCATCTTAGCGTCCTTGATGATTTGCTTAGGCGGGAAAGTCAGGGTCACGGGTTGGCCCACTCCACCTTTAGGCGCGCCGCCGGGAATCGGACTGGGACCTTCGTTACCGGACCAGTAGGGCAGAAATTCTGTCGTACCATCGGGTGGATAGGCTAGCGGATCTTTCCAGTCGAACTTGCGCCGTGCGCCGTTGGCGTGGTCGAAGGCCGACCAGCCCGCAGGATCGACGCAGAAAGAAGTGCTTTCCAAATGTGGCTGTATCAACGGGATGCGGTGCAGGAAGCACATGAGCTGGCCCATAATCGCACCGAGCGGCTCGCGGCTGCCGCGTCCGAGGCATGAACCCATGCCGGCGCGGTGACCTTCGTCCGAATACGCTGCGTTGCCCTTGTCTTCGTGGTGCTGCAGATTTCCAACAGCTTTCATGTAGGCGATGTGCTTGTAGCCCCATGTTTCGAGCTTCGCGTCGCGGATGACCGGCGGAGCGCCCATGGAGACGCGGATATTGTTCCATAACGTCAAGCCGCTGTCGATGCTGCCGTCGGCTTTCACTGTGGCCATGGCGTTCGAGAAGCCCATGCCCTTGCCAAACGTAACGCTGCTCCCCGACGGCGCGACCTTGGATTCGTATTCGTCCTTTTCGTGCTGAACGCGCTCGCCAACTTTAATGACGGTCTTCTGCTCGAAGACCATGACATCGGTGTCGGCATCGGCGAAACTGCCGTTGCCGTTCAGATCCAAAAGCACAAAGGCCCGGTTCTTGAAAGTACCCTGCATGGCCGTGTAACTGCGCACGCCCAAGGTCGTGCCGGACTTTTCGATTAAGAACGTGTAACGACCCGCTGTATTATCCGCGAATCTTGTATCGATGGCCCACTTGTCGCCGACCTTAAAAACCTTCTGACCGGCCAGAGGATTCACGTAATAGATTTGATCCTGGTCCAGTCTGCCTTTTACGTCCAAACCCGACGCGTCCTTGATGGGGAGCTTGCCTTCAAAAGGATGGACTTGGGTAGCTGGTAACTCCCAGCTTTTAAGTGTATCCAAGGTCACGGCTTTAAGTGGAACCTGGATGGGTTTGCCCACGTCTTCTGCGGCAACGTGAACTACCAGAAACGTGATCGTGCCGCAAAGCGCCAAGCGGACAAAGTGACCCATGTCGTACCTCCACACGCACTGCACCGCGTTTAACCCAGGCCAACTTATAAGATGTACACCGAGGCGGATAACAGCAATATTTTTTCACCCAAAGCGCGGCTTGTTGCGAGTAAAAGCCTCTTGACGGCTATGGGTTTACGCGAGATACACTGCGGCGGTCACGCGCTAACGATTCAATGTACACGTGCCGGCGTAGCTCAGGGGTAGAGCAATGGAATCATAATCCATTGGTCGGTGGTTCAAATCCACCCGCCGGTATTCTCTAGATCACCCTTTGATCCACTCCTCAATCACCGTCGTCAGTTCCGCTTCGTTGGGCCGAGTGCCCACAAGGCTGCAGATGTGGCTGATAAGCGTGCGACCGTCGAGGACCTCTTCCAAGCCAAGCCGGATCCGTTCCAACCAGTCTTGCTGACGCACGGTGAACGGCGCGGCTTCCACGGGCGTGCCACCAAGCAGTGTTGATTCGACGGCCGTTTCCAGGTCGTCCAGTCCAATACCGGCCAGGGCCGAAACCTTGCACACCGGCACGTTCAGTGCGAAGCCGAGACCCTCGACTGCCGGGTGTACGCCGAGGTCTGCTTTATTCAACACAAGCATGCTTGGGTGTAGGGCCAATGCATGCGCGGCGGCCAGTTCGTCTTCATCAGGCTGACGTGTACCGTCCAACACGGTCAAGACGAGGTCGGCGGAACTCGCAGCCCAACGGGCGCGGCGCTGGCCCTCAGCTTCGATTTCGGCATGGCTCGCGGCTTCGGAAGCATACGCATGGCGCGGCTCAGGGGATATGCGTCGCAAGCCAGCGGAATCGCACAGCACCAGCGCCAAGCCGCGTAGGACAGCGGGGCGTTCGAGCAGATCGCGCGTCGTACCTGGCTCAGGACTGACAAGAGACGCCTCCGTGCGCAGCAACCGATTGGTTAATGTGGATTTGCCTGCGTTCACCGGCCCAGCGATGACCACGCGGTGCGTGCGTAGCAGATTCAGCGCGGCAGGGGTTTGCGCGAGAGCGTCTTGGACGGCGGCGAGCAGCTTGGGCCTCCAGTCGTCGCTACGTTCACGGCAGCCGAGTGCAACCGCGTGGCCGAGGCGTTCCCACTTTTCTTGAAACGCTTCCGCGCCAAGCAGGAATCCGATCTGCCTTGCGGTGGGATTACGCGCCAAACGTAAGCGCGCCTCCAAGGCAGGCAGGCTGACTCGCGCCGCGCGGTGCCCGCGTGCGAGCAGTTCGAAATCGCGTGCCATTCGAAAACCCGCGCCCAACAGCACCTGACGGACCACTTCGCACGCGCCCAATCCGCCGTGACAAGAAAGCTCGACCTGCGGGTTGCCCGTTTCGCTGCCTTCGGCGCAGAGGGGTGCGGCAACGGCCTCGTCGGCCAAGCGGCCTTCGGCATCGATCACTTCTCCCAGCACGAGTTGTCCGTCCTTTTCAAAGGAGAGCGGCCGCTTGGAGCGAAAAACGAGTGGCAGGACGTGCCGCAAGTCTGCGCCGTCTAGCAGAAACGTGGCGATGGCCCCTTCGCCCGACGGCGTGACGAGATCGAAGATGGGATCACGGCACGGCGGTGGCAAAAACGCGTGCGGAACGTGCAGTGCGGGGTGCGGAACGCAAGACATGTCAGGCGGTCCTTTTTCGCTTCTTCCGATGCTGGTGGTTCCAGGCGCAAAGCAGGCCTTGGGTCACGAGCTGTTCATCGAGGACAGGCTTGAAACGCCGCAAGCGTCTCCGGAATTCTGGCCAGAGATAAGGCGCGCCGCCGCCGGTTAGGGCTACACGCACGTGCGGCCCGAGGCGCTGCGCCTGCCGTACGGCCAGTTCGATGGCGGAAGCAATCTGAGCCTGACGTACGCCGGCGCGCATGGCTGCGTGAGTGGAACGACCGATCGTCGGCGCACGCTGATTCGACCAAGGCGCGAGATCCGGAAGCAGCGCCGTTCCGTTGCTTAAAGCACGCAAGGCAAGCAGTTCGCCCGGTACGATCAAGCCGCCCATGAAGACACCCGCGTACTTGCGCTTCAGAGGCCGCACCGTGTTTACGGTAAGCGCCGTGCCCGCGTCGATGACGACCCACGGTCGCGTGCCGTCCAGGGACAACGCCGCGAGCGCTGCGGCCAAGCGGTCGTCTCCCACAGCGCGAGCAGGACGGGGCACGATTTTCAATGGGCAAGGCAGGTTAGAGCGAAAGCGCCACACGCGGAGTACGCCCTGCTCCAACAGAAATTGTTCGAGATGCGCCAGTACCTGTGGAACCACACCTCCCAGCACCACTTCAAAGTTGTCCACGGGGCCTGCAAGACGCGGGTCCCGAAGCAGTCTGCGCCACGCGGTTAAGGTCCGTCCTTGCCAAGCGTGCGTGGGCAGGGACCGCGCCGGAGTAAAGATGTTGCCTCCGGCCTGCGCGAGGCATGCGGTGCTGGAATTGCCTACAGACAACACGACGACGAGTGGGTTCGAATCGACTTGCATGATGCGAACCTTCCTCCGTAAGCGTGGGGTACGGAGTGATTCTGTGCGCTGACGCTTACCAAAGCAACCCGAACGCCGACTCTTCTGATGATGCAAAGATTGTAAGTAGTTCCTGTTTCCCAATCTCGCGACGCTCCATGTTCATAGCTAAAAATACAATTTCTTGGCCAGTCAGACTGGCCCTACCGGTTGTACACGTCTTGAACGTGCGGCATTTCTCGGGCCTGCGAGTCAAGCTGTAGAGTGCGTTTTGTGGTCCGGACATCCAGGGCAGCACCCGATTTCGGCGTATTTCTGGAGACGTGCTACGCAAACGGTTAGCGACCCAATTCCATAGGGCTGTTCATTGCCAACAGGTGACGTTCACGTGGATGTCCGCACCAACGGCGCCCGACATCCCAGTCTGTGACGACGCCCCAGGAACCCGTTTATTTTCCTCTGGTTGGAGCACCGGCCGCAGTTTCGTCTGCTTCCTGGCTTGGTGCCAGGCGGTACATCCGGTTGGAGAGGAAGCTTTCGGCGCAGAGGAACGTGAGCACCAGGATGAGTAGTGTCGCGGTCGCTTCACGACCGCCTTGTCCGGATCCCAGTGCGCCGGGCATCTGCACGATATTTTCCACGATGACGGCCTTCCAGGGCGCGAGTGCCTTCAACGCTTCGTCTGTTGTGGCGCGCCCGAGGTCCGCTTCGCTAGACGCTGGGTTGGCGGCGACGAAATGCGACTTCTTGTCCAAGCTGCCTTTGGGGGTCCAAGAAAAACGGTGCAGGCCCGGCGCTTCGAGGGCAGGCACCAGCAGCGTGGCCGTGTTCGCTGCGCGGACCGCAGGGAGACTTTCATGCTCAGTCTTGAGCGGCACGGCCTCGCCTGGACCTGGCGGCACCCAGGTCACTTTTCCGTCTTCGGGCGGGTCGGAAAGCGTCAACACCAGCGGGTGCCCAAGCCGCGCTTGGGCGTCCTCGCCGCGTCCGGCTAAGTGCCGCGCGGCCTCCAGTGTCAGGGTCACAAAGACTTCTCCGACTTTGGCCAAGTCACTGGCGGTGACATCGGGTGCGACGGTACTCAGTAGCACGCGCCCGCGTCCAAAGGTTTTTTCCATGAGCAGAGGCGCACCGTTGCTCAGCGCCAGCACGACGGAACTGGCCGCATCCTTGAGTTCCGGCGTTACAGTCACGAAGGCCTGTACGCGTACCTCCTGCAGAGCCGCTCGCACGCCTGGCGTGAAGCGTGCGAAAAGCGCGTGGTCGGGCGTGGTGATTTTCACTCCGTGGGCTTTAGCCGCATCGAGTTTCACAGGCGCGCCCATGCGGCCTGGTAGCAATCCATGGTGTTTATGGGCTTCAGAAAAACCCCGCTTACGCAGTGGCGCAGAATCGTTATGTGCGCTGAGCCAGACGAATAACCCGCCACCGTCCTCGACGAACTTCTCCAGTTCAGCCCAAGCCGCCTCGTCCAAGCGCGTTGCATCAGAAAGGATAACTACCTGGTGCTGGGTGAGCATGCCAGCGTGCACTTGAGAAGACGCTCGTGAGGTCACCGCCAAACCACTGGCATTTATGGCCGATGGCGATTCCAGTGCCGCACGCAGAAAAAATCCAGAACTTCGGCCAGCAGCAGCCATGCCGTCTTCGACGACCAGTACGTGCGGTGGCTTGCCTGCGAGGTAGGCGAAAGCGCGTTCCTGGTCCAGCGGCAGGCCGTCGTTCTGCGTCAGTTTAACGAGGCCGGCATGTGCACCCGCACGACCGGCAGGGAAGGTGAAGGGCACTTCAACGTATTCGGCACCCTGTGGATCGACGGCACGCTGCGCGACCTTCACGCCATCGAGATATAGGTCTACGGGAAAGCTGCGCTGCCGATCTACCGGTCGTATGCGAGCCGTCAACGCCACCTGCTGATCCGCGCCAACTACTTGGCCGGAGATCTGCGCCGACAACACTGCGCCGTTGGTGGCGTTCGGTGCGCCGACATCCACCAAGGTCAGTGGCGGCAGTTTTTCGTCTGCTTCACCGACACCTCGCAACTGCAACGCGAGGTAGGCGTTCTTCTGCAAGTCGGTGAAGAAGATGACGCCGCGCGGCAGGCCCGTGTCCGGTTCTCGCTCGAAGATAGAACGTGCAGCCTGCAGTGCGCGCGCTAAATCCAGTCCGCGACCGGTGGGCTTGGCGGTTGAAATGAGTTCGCGCACGAGATCGTGATGAAGGGTGAGGCGACCTTGCAGGTACTCAGCATCCTCGGTTGCGAAAACCAGTGCCACGCGAGCTTCCGGTGCCAGGCGGTCCAGGAAAGTCAGCGCCTGCTGCCGCGCTTGCTCGAAGCAGACCGTTTCGTTCTCCTTGTACGACATGCTGAGCGAGCCATCCAGTATGAGCATATATTCGCCGCGCAGGGTCCCGCCCAGTGCTGCTGCGTCGGGCGTCAGGAACGGCCAGCGCGGGCGGGCGAGGGTCAGTGCGAGCAGCGCGATGGCCAGCACACGCAGGAGCAGCAACAGCAAATGTTTGAGGCGTAGCGCGCGCGAGCTGGAACGTTGCGAGCGCAGCAGGAAGCGCATCGCTGGAAACTTGTGCAGGATGGGCTTGGCGCGGCCCGTGAGGTGCAGGATCACAGGGATGGCTCCGGCCGCCGCACCCCACAGCATTAATCCGCTCAGGAAGTCCATGCGTACTTTCTACTGGCCTAATGGGTATGGGAACAACAGCACATACGGCTTATTTGAAACGACGGACATCCACTGGCCAGTGCTACTTTCCGCAGCGGTGCTGCAAATACGCCACCAGCGCCTTGTCGAAGCTCGTGGCCGTATCGACAGGTACAAAGTCGATGCGTTTACGCACGAAATCGGACCGATAGCGCTCAAGGAAGTCGCGGACTTCTTTCAGGTAATGTGCGCGGATAGCAGCGGGTTCGGCGGTCACGGATTCGGCTGATCCTTCGAGGTCTTCAAAGCGTGTCAGCTCGTCGAACGTAAAACGCGCCTCCGCTTCCTCGAAGATATGGAACACGATCACGTCGTGGCCGCGATAGCGCAGGTGCGAAAAGGCGTCCCGGACTTTCTCTTCGTCGTCTTCAAGCAGATCGGTAAAGACCATGACCAGTCCGCGGTGCGGAATCATTTCGGCAATGCGATGCAAGCTGGTCGCAAGGCCCGTGGTGCCTTTCGGCTTGGCTTCGGAGAGCACGCGCAACATGGAGAGCAGGTGCGACCGTTTGCTTTTGGGTTTCAGGTACGCGTCGACTTCTTGGCCGAAAGTAATCAAGCCCACCGGGTCCTGCTGGTTGACCATCATGTAGGCCATGGCCCCGGCGAGATACGTCGCGTATTCAAGTTTGGTCAATACGCCGACCCTCGAGGCGTACCCCATCGATGCGGAAAGGTCCATGACCAAGTGGCCCGTGAGAGTTGTTTCGGCCTCGTACTGCTTCACATAATAGCGATTGGTGCGCGACCAGACTTTCCAGTCAATGCTACGGATGTCGTCGCCGGGCGTGTACTTGCGGTAGTCGGAGAACTCTACCGAGAAGCCCTTGAAAGGCGACTTGTGCAGTCCGGCAAGAAAGCCTTCCATGACAAAGCGGGCTTTGAGATCGAAACGCTGTACGCTCCGGATGACTTCGGGGTTCAAATAGGCTTCGGGCGCGAGGACAGGCATGCGAGTAAGACGTTTCTCGTGGAAGTTGTGTGCTCGGCAAAGGCATTGTTCTCAGCGCTTGCAGGAACGTCGGCACAAAGTTCAAAGCGCGCCGTGCTTGCACCAAGTGAACCTGCTTCTATCTTAGGACTGGGATATCTTAAAGCGGCGAAACGAAGCTTCATTCGCGGCGGAGCGATGCCCAGATTTCCGAGGCGGGACCGATTGACCTCAAATAAAGGTCGTGTTTCATCGTCACTCTCTACATTAAGGGATCCTGTCTGGGAGGTGCAGCATGCAAAAAATATGGTTTGTGGCCGTCTTCATTTTTTGTGCACATGCTTGGGCGGCTGAAGGCGACCGCACTTTGCAAGCTGTGCCAGCGGACGAAGCGGCCCGGCTTGTCAAGGCTGGGCTAGGGGAGTCCGTGCTGCTGGCGTGGGTCGCAGCACTGGAACCCTACGCTGCCGTCAGCGCCGACGCGATGATCAAGCTCAAGGAAGCCAAAGTGCCCGAGAAAGTCATTGAGGCTCTGGTGCGCCGTGGCGGCAGCACGCTGCGAGCCACGACGGAAGACACGGTGGGTGATCGAGACGAGATTCCCACTGCGCGTTCCGCCCGAGAAGCAGAAACTAGGCGTGAATACACTCGCGATGACGCTGTGCGCTACACCTATGTTGACCGCGCGCGCACGCGCTACATGGATACGTCAGTGTATTACTCGTCCTACAGCTATTGGCCGTACAGCTATGGGTCTTACGGTTTCCCTTCGTGTTATCGCTGGAGTTATCCGCAGTGCCGAGACTATGTTTACCCGCGTTGTTATGTGCCTTCTTATTTCAGCGGATACGGTCTTAACCATTGCAGTTGGTAGTCGTAGCACCGCCAGCGGCATCTGGCGGACCGGAGACTACCGTAGGGTCAAGCGGCCCGAATGGCCGCGATCATGGGGACCGAAAACACCTCAATGCCCCGTCCGCAGAAGGAAATCTGAGAACGCTCCAAGCCGAAATACGCGACTAGCGATGAAAGATTGGGGTGAGATGAACACTCATCGCGCCCCTTCAGGGCGCTGCTTTCGCAACAGACATGCACCAGCCCGTTGAGTTGGGCTAAGGCATTCGCGATCTTTGGCCCGGGGTGCTACAGCAGTGCAAACGTAGGCGAAGTCTCCAGACCTGCAAAATGGTTTGCAGACTGAATGCCTCAACCGAGCTATATTGACGGCCAATGTTGCAGGGAACCGACCCATCAACGAGATGGGTTGCCCCGCTTGTCTCGATCCGCTTAATTATGAGGAGCAGCCTGCATGCCCGTGCCGCCGCTTGACCTGAAAAAAGTCTGGGAGTCCGGACAACCCTACGGGGATTGGCTGGCAGAGTGCAAGCCACTCATACGCGAGGAAATGGAACAGACCTATCAGGAGATATTGGTGCCGTCCGAAATCGAACATGTCCTGCGCGCCATCAACGGTCCCGTTCACGTGCTGGCCATTGCCGAAGACTGGTGCGGCGATGTTCGGCGCAACACGCCGGTTCTTGCCCGCCTTTGCGCCGCCGGTCCGAACCTGCACTTGCGCGTGGTTCCCCAAGAGGCTGACCCGCAACTGCAGGTGCGCTATCTCACCAATGCCGCTGCGGCCATCCCCATTTTTATTTTCTTCTCTCCGCAATTCGTCGAAATAGGAAACTGGGGCCCCCGCCCTGCTGAATGCAAGCGTCTCATGGCCCGTGGCAAGGCCTGCGCCAAGATTGACGACGCACGCGTGGCCATCAAGAAGTTTTACGAGGCCGACAAACATCGTGCGACGATCAAGGAGTTGCAATTGCTGTTTGAAATCGCCAGCGCGAAAAACGTGTAATGCCACAAGATCGATGCTGATGGACCACGAACGGCATGCACCCAGCCGCGCCGCTGACCTGCGAACGACGTGCGCTCCTGTACACAGCGATTCCATTGCGGGTTAAATGCGTGCGCCCCGGAGTTGATCCGGGGCGCAGCGGGCGGGACTACTACGGGGAAACGAGGACGCGTGTCCTCGGTGGGTAGGGGAGTGCCGTTGGCTTTTAACCCTTTCTCTGGGTCCCCCCTCGGGCGAGGGGAAACCAAGAGAACCGGCACAGCCCAGAAGTTCTTTTACTTTGCGGCCCTTTCGCGTGACCTTGCCTACCTGTTTCATCGTGCAACACATCTTCAGGTGCATTCGTCTTGTTTCCTTATGGCTTTACTGATAGCAATCGCGATGCCGTAGCATGTGCATTTTGATTTTGATTCGATTAGGTCTCGAAAGACATGGGGTTATACAGACCATGCCGCGTTGCCCGTGAGTATGGCAAGTCGCAGAATTGAGCTTTCGAACACGTGACTGTCCGTCTGTAGAACAGGTGTTCCAACCTTAAACACGGAAACTGCCGGGTGCTTACCTTCAATATCCTTCAACACGACGGCCCTGCGCGCACCGGTCGGTTGATTACGCAGCACGGCGTTATCGAAACGCCCGCGTTCATGACGGTCGGTACGCTGGGCGCAGCCAAAGGCCTCACGCCACATATGCTCCGCGAGCACGGTGCGCAAGTCATCTTGATGAACGCTTTTCACTTAGCGTGGAGACCGGGTGAAAAGCTGGTGCGAGAGCTTGGCGGGCTGCACCGTTTCAGTGGCTGGAATGGCCCGATACTCACCGATTCCGGCGGCTTTCAGATTTTCTCACTACCAGGCTTGCGAACCATAAATGAAGAGGGCGCGCAGTTTGCAGCACCGACGGACGGTACCGTGCGCCTGTTCACGCCCGAAACGGTGGTTGAACTCCAGTGCGCGCTGGGCGCGGACATGATCATGCCTTTGGATCAGTGTCCGGCGTATCCTTTTCAGCCCGGCGAGTTGGAAGAAGCGGTACAGCGGTCCGTACGCTGGCTGGCGCGCAGCGTGCGGCGTTTTAAGGAATTGCAAGCGCAGGTTGGGTACGCTGCCATACCTACTGCTTTGCAACCGCAAGGAGCGCGGGAAGCACCAGCGGCGCATCACGACATCGGTCACGTGAACCTTTTTGGCATCGTGCAAGGCGGTTTCGACGAAACGCAGCGGCGCATGTCCATTGAGGAGACCTGCGCGCAGGATTGCGCCGGCTTCGCGCTGGGAGGTTTTTGCGTGGGTGAGCCACCCGAGGCCACGCACGCAGGGATTGCCTACAGCGCACCGCTCCTGCCGGAGGACAAACCGCGCTATCTCATGGGCATGGGACGTCCGGAAGACGTGCTGCACGCCGTGGACTGTGGGATGGATTTGTTTGATTGCACCCTGCCTACGCGCAACGGACGCAACGGCATGGCCTTCACGTCGGAAGGTCCGCTGCGGCTGAAAAACGCAAAACACGCCCGTGATCCGCGCCCGCTTGACCTACATTGCAACTGCTACACCTGTCGCACGTTTTCGCGAGCTTTCCTGCGGCATTTGTTTCTTGCTCAGGAAATCAACGCCTGTATTCTCGCCAGCCTACATAACGTGGCTTTCTACTTGAAGTTGATGGAAGACCTGCGCGGTGCAATCCGTGCCGGACGTTTTAAGGCGTTCCGCCAGGAGTGGCTGGGGCGTTATCGGGCAGAAGATCAAGACTTGGAAGAAAACATTTAAGAACAGGAGTTTAAGGTAGCCATGCTGTTGTCCATTTTCCCCCATCTTTTTACGCTAGCTGCTGAAAGTGCGGCTCCGGTCCAAGGGACTCCGCCTGGGCAGGAAACAGGCATGGTTCAGATGTTGTTCATGATCGGCCCGATGATCGTGATCTTTTGGTTATTGATCTGGCGTCCGGAAAGCAAGCGCCGCAAGAATCACGAAACCCTCATGGGGAGCCTGAAGCCCAAGGATAAAGTGGTCACTGCGGGCGGGATGCATGGCACGGTTGTTGATCTCGACAAGGACGATGTCGTGCTGCTTGTCGATCCTAAAAAAGACATCAAGGTTAAGTTCAGGCGCAGTTCCGTTAGTTCCATCGAGAGCGCGCCGTCGGAAGCTGAAAAGAAGTGAACGAGCTGTTGCCTTCTCCTCGAGGTGAAGGACTAGACAAGCGTAGCATGTCCAGGATGAGGTAGGCTTTGAACCGTTCTTTGTTTACCCCGCACCTAGCGCGCCCGTTGGACCGCTCCGAAAAGGGTCGCAAGGAAACAGCATCGCGGCTTCGTTGCGGTCTAGCGCTTACTTCTGCGGTGTTAAGCGCCGTATGGACCCTGTACGCGCAGCTTTTCAGCGTTGCGCTGGTGTACGAAAACGGCAGCCTTGTGCGTTGCGCGGTGGTCAACCGAGCGCTGACGAAAACCAAGCCTGCCTCGCCCCCCGCGCAAACGTCTGAATGTATCGCAGCAGCCGTCGTGCCCATTGAAGACGAAATCCCCATCACGCAGCAGCTTGAGTCCACATTGCTGGGCAGCGTAGATGTGGCTCAGCACACCCCGCCGCCGGTCTTTGAGGTTCTCGTGGTGCGCGTTAGCGCTTGGCCTGTAAGCACGGCAACTCCCGTCGGCAATAAAGCCACTTATCGTTTTGCTTCAGTCCCTGACGCATGCGGGCCATACGCTCATGCGCCTCCTCTCGCCACGTAGCGCCCAACCCTGGACGGTCTGTGCCCCGTCCACATCTGTTTACTTTTTGCCACAGAAACACAGGGAGTGCAGAGAAAGGCAGTCGGCTTTTCTTTTGAGTCACAATGCAGTTTTCTGTGCCCGTCGTGATTTCGGTAGTGAACAAAACAAAGGGAAAAACCATGACACGCAAATTGATCCCCTTGCTGGCCGCCGGTGTGCTTGCCGCCGTCGTCGGAACGGCGGTGTTCGGCGGGTTGACGTATACGTTCTTCAACGAATGGCGTACCGGTTCGCTTGTCGAGGAAGCCTACAAGGACGCCCGCCAGCAAAGCCCAGCGGCGCTTGAAAAGTTCTTTCTTTCAGATCCACCACCGAGCCTACGCGGTATGCACCGGCAGCTTACGGACGCAGACCAGATCGTGCGGTTCAGGGAAACTCTGGCCCAAACCAACGATAAGGCCATGGATACATTTTATTACAGTGTTGCCGCGCCCAGTCCTTGGCTGGGCAGGGGATGTTTGGTGCTCATCCTAGTCGCCTTTGTCATGCTCCTGAAGGCGCTCCACGGGCTTTTTGAGGCCTACACAGGACGCTTGGTCCTGGTCGTCGGCTTGATGGGCATCCTGGGTGGCTATTTCTATTACATGACCGACAAGGGCATTTACCCTCTGGGCATCGACTTGGCGGGTGGCACCGAGTTGATTTACCGACTTGATTACGTGGACATTGACCGCCGCATCCAGGAGGCAGGAGAGCGCCTTCAAACCTTGGAGGCCCACAAGGATCGCACGGATCCCATCACCAGCAGGACTGTGGATCAGGACATGCTCAACCAACAGCGGGAGTACCACAATACGCTGCTGTCCAGCAAGATGACCGCGTCCGAAAAAGCCACGGAAGTCGTGCGCAAACGCGTCGATCCCACCGGAACCAAAGGCGTACCCATCACGAAGTTCGGCGAAGACCGGATCCGCATTCAGTTACCCAAGGCCAGTCCGGAAGACGTGGAACGTATCAAGAAAGCAATTCGCACCCAAGGTCGCCTGACCTTCCATATCGTCGTGGACGATCAGACGATCATCCAACCGGTCAAGCTCAGCCCGGATAAACGTATCCCCGGCTATGAACTGAAACGCATCGAGGAAAAGGACCGCTACAATCCCAAGGCTGATCCAAAAATTGAAGAAGTCGTAATCAATTCCATCCCCGGTATGGAAGGCAGCCGAGTCACTTTCGCAGGCAGTAGCCGTAGCCAGAAAGGCGGCTATGAAGTCGATCTGCGTTTTGACTCCCAAGGTGCCCATGAATTCGAAAACCTCACCCGTGCGAATATTAAGAAGCAATTGGCCATCGTGCTCGACGGTCGCTGCTATTCAGCACCTGTGATTCAGTCGGTGATCTCGCAAAATTGTCAAATCACTGGAAATTTTTCCAAGAGTGACGCCGACGAATTGTCCGGCGTTCTAACAGCCGGCTCGTTGCCGGTTGAAGTCGTGGAGGAAAGCACCTTCGTTGTCGGTCCGGCTCTCGGACATGAACAGATCGAGTCGGGCGTGCTGTCCACGCTGGTTGCCGCACTCATGGTCATGGCCGCTATGTGGCTGTACTACCGTACGTGCGGATTCGTGACGCTCATCTGTCTCGGGGTGAACCTTGTGGTGCTGCTCGGCGCTTTGGGCTTTTTCAAAGCGACCATGACCTTGCCAGGTATCGCGGGCATTGCGCTCACGCTAGGCATGGCCGTGGACGCTAACGTGCTCATTTTTGAGCGCATCCGCGAGGAGATGACGCGTGGACGCACGATTCGCCAAGCCGTCACTATGGGTTTCGAGAACGCGGCCTCGGCCATTATCGACTCCAATTTGACCACGCTCATTTCCGGCATCATCCTGTACTACATAGGCACCGGCGCGGTGCGTGGGTTCGCGGTTACGCTTTCCATTGGCGTGCTTGTTACGCTCTTCGCCAATCTTTGGGTGTGCCGCATCGTCATGGAATGGCTCGTAGCTAAGGAAGCCGTTACGTCGCTGCCGATGATGCAGCTTTTCAAGGAAACGAACTTCGACTTCATGGGCAAGCGCAAGCCCTGGATGGCGGCCTCCGCGCTCTGGGTGACGGCGGCCATCGTGGGGTTCATCTATCTGGGTGTTATCAAGAACGATATCTACGACGTGGATTTCACCGGCGGTTCGCTGGTGCAATTCAATTTCTCACGGCACCAGGAAAAGACCGACTCCGAAGTGAAGAGCGCTGTGTCCGGCGACTTAATGCGGCAGTTCAAAAAGCAGCTAGAGGAATCTTCGGGCGCACTGGAGAACCTTGCCGCGACGGGCAAGTCGGGCGACGAATTGCTATCGCTGCTGTATGCGAAAGTTCCTTCTATTTCGCAAACACAGTTCGGCGGCTCGGCGGCGTTGGGTCCGGAAAAGCTGAAGTCCGTAGCAGCGGCTTTGCGTGCGGTGCTCGACGAGCTTAACCGCGGCAAGCTGGACCTGGTGGCGCAGTCTTTCGGCAATCCCGTGGAAGGTGTGGGCGCTGAACGAAAATACCGCAGCTTCACGTTGACCACGCGTATTACCGATGCTGCGGCAATCGATCTCTTAGACCACGAACTTAAGCAGCTGTTCGGCAGCGCACTGGAACCGTATTCGGTTGTGGCCGAAAAGGACGTGGTACGTATGCGACTGCGTACACCCGGCCCCAATGAAAAGCCCGTGGATGAGCAACTGCTCAAGGCACAGCTACGCGAGGCCTTGGACAAAACGGCGCGACATCCAGAGAACGCCTCTGTGAAGGGCGCGTTGGCGGCGCTTCAGGTTTCTGCGCTCCAGACGGAACCCTACAGCAAGGTGGGCACGGAGGGCCGACCCTATGTGGAAATCGGGCCGCTGCCTAAGGACCTGCCCGGGCGTGAAAAAGTGGTCACGCTCATCCAGGAAATTAAACTCAAGGGGGACAACAACAGGGACTTGGTTGCCGACGGGCCGATCAGCCGTAAAAGCAGTTTTGGAAAACAAGTCTCCAGTGAAACCTTCTTTACCGCGATCCTGGCCCTCTTGGGTTCTCTTGTGGGCATCTTCGCTTACTTGTGGTTCCGTTTCGAATTCACGGGCGGTTGGGGATTTGGTGCCATCGTGGCGCTGCTACACGACGCCCTAGGTGCCGTGGGTGGCATCTGTTTGGTCAATGCGACGGGCTGGCTACCGGTACTCATCGACCTCAACGTCGTGGCCGCCATTTTGACGATTATTGGCTATTCGGTAAACGATACGATTGTCATCTTCGACCGCATCCGCGAAATCAAGCATGCGCATCCAACTCGGGCTATGCACCAAATCATCAATGAGGCGGTGAATGCGTGCTTGTCGCGAACCATTCTTACTTCTGCACTCACCCTGCTCTCGGTGCTGGCGCTCTTGATCTTTGGCGGGCCAACCATTCGAGGCTTGGCCTTCACGTTGTTGGTGGGCATGATTTTTGGCATTTACTCGACGGTTTTCATCGCCAGCCCGCTCATGATGTGGTGGATCAACAAGTACGGATCCGGTCGTGTACTTGCTCACGGAACAGCACGCAGCGAGGGCGGGGCCTCTCCGGCAACGGCCAAGGCGCGGGCGCAGATTTAACGGCGGAAGTCAGAACATTAAAAGCAGTGCATGGGCGCGGCGTAAGCCGCGCCTTTTTTCACCGCACGGATGTTTTGCCTGTTCATTTACGTGCTGCACGAAGCGCTACGGCATCTGCAGTGCAATCTTCCCGAATTGCTGCCCTGCTTCCATGCGTGCGAGCGCCGCTGCGACTTGGTCGAGCGGGAAGACTTGGTCCAGGACGGGCTTGAGTCTCGCGTTCGTCACCGCGCGCAAGAGCATCCGAAAGTCCTCCTGGCTGCCCAAGGTCGATCCAATCAGGCTGTGGTGGTTCCAGTAGAGCGACTGCAAGTTCACTTCGGCCTTCGGCCCGCTGGTAACGCCGCAGGTGACGACGCGCCCGCCACGCCGCAGAGCGCCGAAGCTTGCGGCGAGCGTTGCGGCACCGGCTGTATCGAACGCAAGGTCCACACCGCAGCCTTGCGTAATCCTTTTTACTTCCGCGCCTACGTCGGGCGTGGTCTTGTAGTTCACGCTCGCGGTTGCGCCCTGCGCTCGGGCGCGTTCGAGCTTCTCATCCGAACTGCTCGTCACGATGGCCGTGCCGCCTTGCAGGACGACGAGTTGCAGTGCGGCCAGCGCCACGCCCCCGCCGATACCGTGGATCAGTACCGTTTCGCCGACTTGCATGCGCGCGCGGTCGAAGAGCATGTGCCATGCGGTGAGGTGCGAAAGCGGCACTGCCGCTGCTTCTTCCCAGCTTAAATGTTTTGGCTTTTGACCGAGGTTGCAGGCGGGCACGGCGATGTACTGGGCGTGTACGCCTTCGAGTTGGAAGCCGAGCAAGCGGAAGGAAGGACACTCACTGTGAGCACCGCGGCGACAAAACTCGCACTGCATGCACGAGACGCCGGGGTTGATGACCACCTCGTCGCCAAGCGCGACGCCGCTTACGCCAGCACCGAGTTGTTCCACGATGCCGGCAGCGTCGCTGCCCAGGATGTGGGCCTTATTGAGGTCCAGTCCGAGTCGGCCCTTGCGCACCCAAAGGTCGAGATGGTTGAGCGCGGAGGCCTTCACGCGCACGAGCACCTCGCCGACCTTAGGCTCCGGCGTGGGCACATCACCTACTTTGACCTTCTCGTTTCCGCCAAATTCAGTGATATGTGCCGCGCGCATCAGATGTCTCCGCGTGGCGGGCCGTGCCCCCTCTACTACTTGGGTTGGAGAACTTCGTGGACGTTTCCGAAAGGATCCTTGAACGCTATGAAGCGGCCAAAGGGGCATTCTGCCGCTCCAGATTCCTCTTTCGACCACGAGATCTTGATGAACTCCACGCCTTTCTTCTTCCACGTTTTAATGGTCTGGTCGAGATCCTGCGTGTAAAAGCAGAGCGTAACCCCCGTCTGCGTGGAATAGTCGACCTTGGCCTGCTCCTCGACGGAATAAACTAAAATGGTGGGCGCGCCTTCCATCACGATCTCGAAGGGCGCACCTTCCTTCGTGAGCGGTACACGAATCGCGAAGCCCAAGGTGTCACGGTAGAACTCTTTGGCTTTATTCATGTCGGTAACGTTGATCTGCACCAAACCTAGTTTGATCACGGGTTGCTCCTTAGACGCAGGCCGGAGTTGTTCTTCAGCACGGGCCGTTCAATAGATACAGAGGATTAACGTGACTGCAAGGGTCATTCGCAACATGTGTGGCACTCCTTAATTGGGTTACGCGGTCAGGTCCATAGACGGAAACTTACTCGTAGATTGCCGTCGCGACCAGACCCGTATCCTGCAGAACCCGCATCGCTTCCGCAGCAGTGGGAACCAATATGCGTATGACGGAGTCCGATAAGCTTTGAAAACAAAAGTCGCCCCGCAGGCGCCATTCGGCTTCACCCGACCAATCGATCTTCGGCGGTTCGTGTTTTTGCGCGAAGCACCGCTCCGAAGGTGGCCATGCTTTCAACTCCGCCGTACCTACGTAGTCAACGGCTCGTGCGCCCAGCGCTTGAAGGGCCTCGCGTTTAACCGCCAAACCGTAGGGCTGGAAAGTCCAGTGCTGTAGGCCGCACCGCCAGCGCACCAATTCGCTTAAGGCGCACGGCGATCGTGCGGTGAAGCTGACCATCGGTTCGCCTGTTGGAAGCAAACGCCCACTGCCTAGCACGCGCCGCATTGCGAGTATGCGGAGCAGGGCCGCGTACGCGTCGCGCCGTTCTCCGGGTGCCCCGAAGGCCAGCCATTCAGCGTACGCTGCGCGCGATTCGCCAGGCCAATGTCCTTCAGGTCCGCGCGTGTAATGGGTGAGATAGGCCCAGTTTGGGCTGGCCAACGTTACCGAGGGTAGCGCAATACGCTTGTCGGGCGCGCGTTCACGGCGGAAGGGTGAAAGCGCAAAACTAGAATCGACTTTCCCGCATCGGGCTTCCAGGGCGCGAGCCACGGTCTCCATGTTGCCGCCTTTGCGGAGTTGAAGCGCCCAGGCGCACGTGGCCAACTCGCCCATTAACGCATCGCGTGTCGGCAGGCCGCCGTTGGCCTCCCGTTGTCCTATTTCGGTTTGTTTCTGCTTGTCGGTCGCCCTTCGCCCGCTGTTGGGCCACACAAGCAACCGCCGCTCCGGAAGCACGGCTTCGTACGCGTCGTGCCACGTCAGATCGGGTTCGGCATCAAGCACCACAAGCGCAGCACCGCCTATACGTCGCGTTACAGCCAACGCCACATCGAACGGCGTGCGTTCCGCGCCAACGATAAGAACTTCGCCCGCTGCAGCCGATATGCGCGACGCTTCGCAGACCGTGCGCACCCATGGCGTGCTGGGCGTGGGTGCCTTGCAGGTGCGCGAAATAAGCAGCGCACGGCGTGGAAGCCGGAGCAGAGACTGGTCGCCTGCGTAGGCCAGTCCCCAATTTTTTAAGTTGGTTCGGCTCATGAATCTACCGAATATATTCTGTCGCCTGCGGGATGCAGGCGGCATGAAATCTCATCATACCTTGAGCTGCTTTTATTGGAGTAGGCCGCCACAACAGACTACTTTTCTGCGAAACGCTTACCGACCGCATCCCAATGGACCACGTTCCAAATGGCTTTAAGGTAGTCGGCGCGGCGGTTCTGGTATTTTAGATAGTAGGCGTGCTCCCACACGTCGATGCCCAACAGCGGGGTGTGGCCCTTCATGATGGGAGAGTCCTGATTGGCTGTGGAGTACACTTCGAGCTTCCCGTCGGCACCTTTGACGAGCCATGACCAACCGCTGCCGAAGCGCTTCAAGCCCGCGTCGTTCATCTTTTCGGCAAGCTGTTCTTGTCCGCCAAAAGTCGCCTTGATCGCGGATTCCAGGTCGCCGCCCAGTTTGCTCCCTGAGGGGATCAGAGTGGTCCAGAACAGGGTGTGATTGGCGTGTCCGCCGCCGTTGTTGATGACGTTTTGCCGAATGGACTCAGGGATTTTCTGTGCGCCATCGGCCAGCAGTTCTTCGATTTTCAGCCTAGCCAGATCGGGTTGGTCTTTGAGCGCTGTATTGAGATTCTTGACGTACGTGGCGTGATGCTTGCCGTGGTGCAGCTCCATCGTTTGTTTGTCTAAGTGCGGCTCTAGCGCCTCAGGCGCGTAAGGCAACTTGGGCAGCTCGAACGACCCTTCACCCTCCGCCCATACCGCGCGTGGCGTCAGTGCCCCACCTAGAGCTACCGCCGCGCATGCCGCTGCGCTCACCGTTAAAAAGCCCCTGCGATCCAGCGATTCCTGATTTGACATCGTCCCATCCTCCATTGTTCTTCAGCCCTTCCCGTTGCGATCCTGCAGAGCATTGATCTTGTCGCGCAGTCGTGCGGCCACTTCGTACTGTTGTCCCTGGATGGCCTCGCCCTTTTCCTTCTCCAGCTTTTCGAGTTCGGTAAGCGGCTTGCGTGAGCGGATTTCAGTCGCCATCTGCTCCAGTGCCTCCAGCGAACGCGTGCGCTCCAGAGTAAAAACCTCGTTTTCCTGCGGCACAAGTTCCTCGATGCGCGTGCGGCAGGCCGTTATCGATGCGAGCGCCGCGTCCAGATTGCCGTCTTCAAGCGACTTCATCACGACCGCCATGTGATGGATGCGTAGTATGTACGGCCACCAGCATTCCAAATGACTGCGGTCGGCGTCGTGCGCGGCGTTCGAGCGAACGAAACGGAATAGACGCATGTTGCGTTCCGTATCACGTATCACGCGGTCGTAATCACCCATCTGGAGCAGCACAACGTAGCGATGATAGAGCATGCCGCTTTCCTCGAACAGCTTGCGACACTGCCCGCGCGTGAGCTTGAAGGCTTCAGGGGCGCTTCCCGCATCGAGGTGCTTACGGCGTTTGTCCTCGAGATAATCGAAGTAGAACTCCCGCCCGTGGGGTGCCTTGCCATCGGGCCGTCCATCGCATTCGAACTGCAAGAGGCCGTTGAAGCTGTCGATGCAAACGCGGATCTGGACCTTCTCACGCCCGTCCTCGCCCTGAACTCGGCGTGCAGTCGGGCCGTCCTCGTGCGCCCATTCTGTCAAGAGCCTGGTGATGTCTTTGGACATGGATGCCCTGCGTTCTTAATCTCAAAAACTGAATCCGGGCACTCGTAACAAGCACAGCATAGCGCGGTTCGTACATGCGTTACGAGTCATGCGTAATGCGGTCCCCTTGTAGCGAGTGCCCCGAGGCTTGCGTGATCCTTACCTCGGCAAAAGTCCCTACCAAGTCCTGGCTGCCGGCGAAATGCACCGGTCGGTATTGAGCGGAACGGCCCGTCAAGCGCTCCGTGTCGGTCTTGCTTACGCCTTCGACCAACACCTCTTCCACCTGGCCAATGCGGGCGCGGTTCTTTTCCAACGAGATCGCATCCTGCGCTTCGGACAAACGCGCGTGGCGTTCCTTCTTGGCCGTTTCTGGCACATCGTCGTCCAGCCGCTGCGCGGGAGTGCCTTCGCGCACCGAGTACGTGAAAATGTAGCTCGAACAGGGCCGGACTTCTTGCATAAGCGAAAACGATTGCTCGAAGTCTGCGTCGTTCTCACCGCAAAAACCCACGATCCAGTCACTGGTGATCTCGAGTTCTGGGCAATGCTTGCGTGCCGAGGCGACGACGTCCAGATAGCGTTTGCGCGTGTAGCCGCGTGCCATGCGCCGCAGCACGGCATCGCTGCCCGACTGCGCAGGCATGTGAATGAACGGCATCACTTTGTCGCCGCAGTCCGCCATGGTCCGCCACAGATCGTCCTGGCATTCTTCGGGATGGCTGGTGATAAAGCGGATACGTCGCAGGCCTGTGATGGCGCAAAGCGCACGCAGCAGTTTCGGTAAGTTGGCGTTTTCACGGCCCAAATCGAAGCCATACGTATCGATGGTCTGGCCCAGTAGCATGATTTCGAGCACGCCGTCATCCACCAAACGCTTTGCTTCAGTGATCACATCGCCAATCGTCCGACTGACCTCCGGCCCGCGCGTGTACGGCACTACACAGAATGTGCAGCGTTTGTTGCAGCCGCGTGTGACGGCGAGGTAGGCTTTCCAGCGGCTGTCGCGGCGCGCGACCGTCTCACCGAACTCCACCGCAGGCGCAGCGTCAATGGCCAAGAGCGGCGTGGGCGCGCCCTCTTTGACGCGTTCCAACAGCTTTGCAAATTGATGCAACTGGCGCGTGCCGACGATGAGATCGACGTAGGGGTACCGCTTTGCGATCTGTTCCCCTTCTTTCTGTGCCATGCAGCCCATGACCGCCAACAACACCGCAGGATCTTCGCGTTTGCGGCGCTTGAGGCTCCCTAGTCGCCCGTGTACGCGGTCTTCTGCCTGTGCGCGGACGGAGCACGTATTGAAAAGGATCAGATCAGCTTGGCGTTCGTCTTCGACAAATGCCGCGCCTTTCTCATTGAGCAGTCCGGCGACCATTTCGCTATCGTATTTGTTCATCTGACAGCCAAAGGTGACCATGTGGACTTTGGTGCCCGTGATAAGAGGGTGCCGCCGCGAACCGGCCAGAGTCAACGGATCAGGACGATAGACCTCGCCTTCCGCGCCACACAAGTCCGGATCCTTGTCCGACGCTGCGACGCCACGCTCGGAAGGGGAGGGAACCATGCCGCCGCCAGGAAGATCGAGGTGACGGGGTAAGCGCAGGTAGGGCGAGTGCCAAGCCATAAATGGCCTTCTATCCGATGCGGGAAGGCGTGGCAAAGGGACGACCGGAGTCTTACTGCTTATCACGACAGGTCAGTCCGAGGCACGCCACGCCACGGCTCCGCAGACTGCCAACAAAAGTCAACGTGCGATCAGTTATGGCGCTATGGCATGGTGAGCGTAACTGCCACTACTGTTCGCACCGGCCATGGTTATACTTTTGAGCACTACGGGCTATGTGGAAATGAATGGCTTTGCAAAGGATCGCGTTTCTAATCTTGTCGTTTTAACGCGAGTTGAATGATCAGAAGAGGATTCCATGTCCGCAACCCACGACGAAGAAAAGAATCTCGACCAGCTTTACCGTGATGTGCTGTTCGAGCACTACCGCCGTCCGCACCACAAGGGCATGTTGGTCGGCGCGGAGATCGTCACCAAGGGCAACAACCCGCTCTGCGGCGACAACGTGACGGTCTTCGGAAAACTGGACGCGAAGGGAGAACTCCTGGAACACGTCCACTTCGACGGCAAGGGCTGTGCCATTTGCATGGCCAGTTCGTCGATGATGACGGACCTGCTGACGGGCAAGACTCTCGACGAAGCCGAGCGGCTCAGCAACCAAGTCAAGGCCATGCTGCGAAACGAGACGCTATTTAAAGTACCGCCTGAGTTGCCGGACTTCGAGGCACTTGAGGGCGTGAAGAAATTCCCTATTCGGGTAAAGTGCGCTACGCTGGCGTGGACGACGATGCAGAACGGGATTCTCGCTTACAAAGTTGGAAAATTGGAATGCGAATCAAGCACCGAAAACGAATAGGATCACTGCTGTGCATAGCCTGAACGGTACGCTGTTGTTGTCCAAGCATTAGCATCCCAACGTCATTTCTGGAGGTTCCATGCCCACCGTCGAAGAAGTTCGTGAAGCCCTGAAAGAGATTTTCGACCCGGAAATCCCAATCAATATCGTCGATCTCGGTTTGATCTATAAAGTCGAACAGTCCGAGGAAGGGAAGTACAAAGTCGAGTTCACTGTCACCAGTCCTGCCTGCCCTGTCGGCGAACAAATCAAAGCCAAAATCAACGAGGTCGTCGCCAAACAGAATGGGGTCAAGGAAGTCAGCGTTACGCAGGTCTGGGATCCGCCGTGGAATAAGGACAAGATGACGTTCGAGGGCAAGCTACAGGCCAGCATGATGGGCTTTGGGTAATGCGGGTGGGGATCTAAACCGACGCACTTCAGCTTCCTGAACGAAAACCAGCACGAAAGCCTTGACCACGATCTCAAGTAGCGTGTCCGCGCTACTTCAATGAAGCCCGCACTTCTTACAAGCGCTTGCGATCTGCAGTTTCAATTTCTTGTGGTGAACGGTTGCCAAGGTGACGGCTTTGCGTCATGAATTGGCTGACTAGCGCGGCGTTGGAGGGACCTCGGTCTCACGCTGATTTCCGGCTAAACCCATCCTGAATGCGCGCGCCAAACCGTTGCACTTGCGCATTCCAAAATAATCATTTTCTTGCAAACAAGTCATGACGAACTTTGGATGACGCGTGTACTAAACATAAGAGCGCTACGTTAACCTGCGTGCCGAACGACGTGATTCCGGAGTGGCCACGACTGGAGCACCATGTCTCAAGACGCCAATCGCATACTCGTTAGTGAGGCGATGAACCGTGGGTTCCTCTCGCCACAACAGGCTAACGCAGCGCTTAAAGCGATCAAAAGCGCCGAAACATCGGACGCGGAACTGAATCTACGTGAATATCTACTTGTGCATAAGATAGTTTCCGCGCGGCGTTGGGAAGAGTTTGAGAAGTACATTGAAAAGAAGCGCGCTCCCCAAACCTTCGCACCTTCAGTCATGGGCCCCGTACAAGATATTCTGCTGGGCGTGTCGCCTAAACCCGTCGTGGCTTCTGAACTGAAACTGCCTTTTGACATCGGCGGATACCGGTTGATCGAGAAGATAGGCCAGGGCGGCATGGGCAGCGTGTATAAAGCCACGCAACTCATGTTACGGCGCACTGTGGCCATCAAACTGCTTCCACCGCAGTTAGCGCAAAATCCTGCATATGTGGCAACCTTCAAACAGGAAGCGCGTGCTGCAGCAGCTGTTAACCATCCCAATGTGGTCGTGCCGATAGAAGTCGGGGAAGCTCAAGGCATCCACTACTTAGCCATGGAATTCATCGCGGGAGAGAGTGTCGGCCAATGGATGGATCGCATGGGTCGGTTACCCTGGCGCGATGCGGTGGAAATCGCCAAACAAGTGGCGCACGGGCTGGAAACCATCCACAAACAAGCCATCGTGCATAGGGACATAAAACCCGACAATATCTTGCTCGACCGTGCCAACGGTATGGCAAAAATTACCGACCTGGGTCTTGCCAAGCGCGTAGGCGAAAACGGAAGTTTGTCTCGCAATGGGCAGCCGGTCGGCACTCCGTATTATGCCTCGCCGGAACAAGGCCGCGCTCAAATGGATATCGATGGCCGTTCGGACATCTACAATCTGGGCGCAACACTTTGGCACACCATCGTCGGGGTGCCGCCGTTCGAAGGCGTCAATGCTGCGGTGATCATGGCCAAGCACATCACCGAACCGCTACCGGATCCGCGTTCTTCGCTCCCCGAATGCCCAGATGACCTCGTGGCCATTATTATGAAAATGATGGCCAAGGACCGTACCGAACGTTATGCGAATTGCACGCAGGTTGGCGAGGACTTGGCGGCGTTGCTGGCGGCCCGTCCACTGATTCACGCGCGTCTAGAACGCCGCAAGGCCAAAGTCTTCACCGGAGTATCTATCGCCTTGCCCCGCACGGGCGATCCCAGCGTCTCCCGCCTGCGCGGGCCTGGGATGTCGCGACCCACTGCCTCGCGCTTGCGCAGACCTGCGCTTTCCCGGATCGGTGGCGCGCACGCGCCCAGCCGCGAAGGAACCCCACACATGCTTATTGGGATTGTGGGATTGGGGTTGCTGATCCTGGTCCTAGGTGCTGCCCGTTTCATGTACTTTAAAGAAAATGCGGACCTTCCAGGCCCTTCAGCACCGCCTAAGTCACCTGTACCCGCAAGCTCGAAGACGGCATCGGAAAAGACTTCTGGCACCACGTCTGACGCTCGTTCCGAGCAAAAAATAACGACTCCGCCAACGCCACTCACGTTGTCACTGGAGGCGCAGCGCATGCTTAGGCAAGCCCGCGAGTTCGCTCAGGAAAATCCAACCCATATCGAAGACATCGTCGGCCGATACGCGCAGGTTAGCTTGAAATATCCAGGCACGCCGGAAGCCAAGGAGGCCGTTCAGGAAGCCGAGCCATACCGTGCCGTTTGGAAAGCGCTCAAGCTCGGGATCAACCCGTAAGTTTACGGAATCTTCGGATCTGGAAGCATTGCCTTGGCGAAGTCCACAACCGCCTTTTCTTTCTTCTCACGCGCCTCGTCCAACTCCAACTTGGCCGCGTACTCCTGGGCCGTTGCCTGAGCAAGATGCTTGTTCAAGGTGGTCACGCGGCTATCCTGCAGCGGATCGTCGTTCGCCTCGATTTTAGCTTGGTCCAGTCGTTGTTTTAATTCGCTGGTCAGGCGCGTCTTCTGGGCCAGGGCCTGTTCGAGACGTGCCACTTCGTCGTTGCGCGCATTCAGCCGTGCGGCGGCATCTTTGACGCGCAGGGCCTCCGGTTGAAACGCCGCCAGCGGGGGAAGTATGCGTTCGTCAGGAACTCGTTGCACCACGGGCTGTTGTTGCGCTGGCGCCGCGCGAATCAAAAAGGCCAAGTCCTTCGCCGCGCGTGCCACGACCCGGATGCCGAGATGCGCTTGTTTATCCAAGAAGGGCAGCGCCTTAGGGCCGCACGCCACGATGGCGTCTTTCAGGTTCTGCACGTAATCGTCGGCCACGCGCGCATCCGGACAGTACTCACGCCCATAAGCAGGCGTGACTTTCTTGGCCTGGTTTTGGGCATGCCGCTCCGCGTCTTTGCGTTTCCCGCGCGACTTTTTGATCTCGTTATCGATGTCTGCGAAGTCGTTTACGAGTTGGGTTAGGCGTGCGGCGCGGTCCTTGAACTCCCGCTCGCAGATGATGGAGTCTTTTTTCTCGGCAAGATTGTTTTCATCCAGAAAGCGCTGCATCATCACTTTTAAGTCGTTCTCGCCGTCACGGAACTGGGGAACTTTTTTGCGCATCAGTTCGTCCAGGGCTTCGCCGCAAACCTCTACTTCGCGCAAGGCGTTCTGCAGTTTGAATATTTCTTCGCGATCTGCCCCCGTTGTGAAGCGGATGTCCTTTTCGAGCGCCTCGAAAAGATACGGA